>JAABUK010000953.1_pt1 | contig 57685 bp, 76 predicted proteins | sample 5559141 | NCBI WGS metagenome assembly JAABUK01 (sample SAMN10711869, study PRJNA513367) | rock metagenome | isolation source: Antarctica rocks | place: Antarctica: Victoria Land, Pudding Butte nord | collected 2016-01-03
ATAGAGACCTCAACTCAGTAAGCAGAGTGCGCAAGGCGTCTGCATCGCCCTGCTTGGCGTACAAGTTTGCTAGACTCTGCAAGGCCTGTTCTTTTGTTTTGATGGACTCAGCATCATTTGGATTGTCTCCAAGCACAATATCTCTCAGCCTGCTGATGGCAGTATCAGGCTGGGCGTCCTCATACTCTTGGGCAGAAGCATATCGCTCGCTCAAGGATGGCCCGGTCATCTGATCTTCAAGTGTAACTGATGTGCCTGACCGTGGGACTGATGTGCCTGACTGTGGGAGGCTGGTGTGAGTTCAATCGTGGAAATTGCGATGTTGTTGTGGCTGGGGAAACAGGGTGCTCACGAAGTCAGACGAAAGGCAGAGCTAAGGCTCAACTGTACGATACTGCACCATCGTTGTTTGGTTACATATATAATATTTTCGGTGCGGGCTGCCAGAGTATGCTGCTTTGCCCGAGTGGTTAAGGGGTATGCCTGCTAAGTGTATGCCGAAAGGCGCGAAGGTTCGAACCCTTCAGGCTGCGATGTAATTTGTTTTGTATGCAGGAAAACATGCATTCATACAGACAGTATGGCACCTTATTACCTCAGCTTTCGCATGCAAGTCAGTGGGTGTACACGTGAAAATGCAGCCTGAAACGGCGGATATAGACAGAGCTGCCCTGACGTTGATCATCATGAGCAATCACTTTGCAGTGGCTGCACCCCAAAATGTTTCACAGCATTGCTTATAGGACGTATGCCAGGGCACGTGTGCAATGTATGTAACAATGCAAACCAACACAAAGTATATAGAGGCTCTAGCTAGGCTCAAGCTTGATCTGGTGGGTCATGCATATGCTCATTTGTTTGCCCATGCTTCAGCGCTAGCGCTCTGAATGACCCGGCTGAGAACTGGTGCTGACCGTGAAGTTGCAGAGGGACCCTGGTCCCTCGAACAATGCCGTCACTGACCTTTGACAAACAATGCGGGGTAGCGAAGAAGCCTAAAAGCCAGGGGGGATGCATGTTTGCTGACTTGGACCTCCCATTTCAAGACATCCAATTAATTAAGCTGTTTGACTTTACGTCGGCTATTGCAAGTCGTCAAGCTCAAAGCGCAACGTCACGTCGGAGAAAATGGTAGTAGCCAGATAAAACCTCACCAACGAAACATACTCAGTACACGAACCCGCCCACCAACTCCTTGCCCTCAGGAGTTGTGCAGGCACCGAAGTCATGCATCTGCAGGTAAGCGACATCGACGGTCTGACATCCGCCGATGTCTTGAGAACCGCAAGCTCACTGCATTGTCCGCAACAGCAGAGTACACAGGCAATAGCTGCTGAAAGCATTGGCCAAAGCTACGTGTAGCTTGTTCGGCTGTCGATCAGGGGCTCGTCTCCCACCTGAAGTCCGGCCAGCACTTGAACATGCAGCATATGTAGTCAGTATTTTGAGCTATACAGCGCGTGCTACACAAATCAGCAGATGCCCGGCTGGCAGATCGGCAATGCTACAGCTTAGACTGAGCTGAGCATCAGCTGCACGTCTGCAGGGATTCTTCGTTATGCTTGCCCTCGCAGTGGCACTGCCGTATGGAGCAACTCGAGAGTTGATGCAAACATCGTACACAGATGCGGACATCTTTAATTTTGCCCTCAACTTGGAGTATCTACAAGTACGTGCTTCGTCGACATCTGCACGAGCAGCGCATCTGACCAACCTTTTACTAAGTGACACGCGCAGTTACTGAACGTTTTCTGCAAGGATCTGGCTGCAAGTCATGCCATGATGCACATCGCACTCCGTTATTATGTTTCATCACACGCAAATGCCTTCATTGCTTTGGGTGACCGTTACAGCTGTTATTTTGCCCAGCTCTGCAGAGTGAGCCTGCTTGCCAAGTTTGTCGATACACTCACCATCTTTGTTGCTTGCAGGCAAACTTCTATAGCTGTGGTGCTTATGGTGAGCCTGTCAACAACACCCTGGGAGGTCCAACAGTGTTGGGCTGTGTCAAGGGCAACTACTCTGATGCGATCCAGGGGATTTTTGAAAATTGTGCGGTGAACGAGCTTGACCATGTGGCTTACATCCAGAATGCTCTAGGTATGCAGTTGTGCACAGTCATCTCCCTCCTGGTTTGGTCAAAGCCAGGACATCATCAAATGCTGCCTGTTCTGTCACCTGGCATTCAGTTTCGGCATCATGATAATGTCAAAACTTAGGCAGCAATGTTATGGCGCAAATCACACCAGGTCCAAGAGCAAGTCGTAGCTGTGAGCCAATCTTTGCAATTTGCAGGTTCTGCAGCCGTGCCTCAGCCTCTCATCAACCTGACAGCAGTGTCAACAGGAGCCAATGCAGCACTGGGCAGAGAGCTTTGCTGCCCTCCCTTCAGCTATGCGGCCAATGACCTGGCTGGCATGGTGACAGCCTTCCTGTTTGAGGACGTAGGAGTTACAGCCTACAACGGGGCAGCACCCCTCATCTCTGACAAGACCTTCCTGTCAGATGCAATCAGTATAGGACTCATTGAAGCCTACCATGCTGGCATTGTAAGTCATCAGCTTTGCTGCTGTGCATTGCTTGTACCGTGCACTCAAAACTGATGAATATGCCACCTGTCATGTCTGTTGCCAAGCCAGCATATGGCACAACAGTACAGCACAGGATAATCAGCGTGATAAAATGTTCATAGGACAAAGATCAAGTCATCAACTCACAAAGAAAGTTCTGACCTGTTAATGTGACAGGTACGCGACATGGTGTTCAACATGAGGAATGATCTGGACCCATACGGTATCTATCTGGGCGCTGCCATTGATGCAGTGTCCACCTTGCGCGGCACTGTCAGTGCTGCTGCCTCAGGAGCTGGCAACTTTGCTGACCAGGGCATCACCATTTATGGGGTGAGTCCTTCCCCATCGTGTGCGTGTGAATGCAAAAACGGGACTTGTCTAGGGTTAGCATGTCATTTGCAGTGTGTACATTGTCCTTGAGCAAGTGGCAGACATATGACTGAGCACAGCACATATACTGCTACTTGCAATGTTGAGATGTCTGGTGGGCAATTTTGCAGCTGATACCGGGTAGCATGCTGCAGTGATCAGTCACTTTTGACAACAGATGCAGCAATGTGTTAAAGTGGTGTAGATTGCCTCTTGGTACATTACTGGTAAAGATGCAACACTGATTGCATGCATTAGCAGTCTGAGCAGAGACTGCATTACATCATTTGGTTGCAATGTAGACATTTTGCACACATGCCTTTGTCATCCATGCCCACATCTATGCACCTGAGCTGCACAGATCAACAGCTAGCAAACCATGCACCTGCGAAAGCATTTGAGCTTGTGCTTTGCTTCACAGACTGAGAATTTGATTCCATCTGGGGCCGGCAGCTTGGCTTTTGCTCGCACTCCCACCGAGGTGCTGGCTATTGTGTATCTGGGTAGTGCCAGCCAGCCGGGTGGCTTCTTCCCTAATGGTGTCAATGGTGTCATTCAAGGTTGATGCTGAACTACATTCAAAGTTCCCTTCCCTTCTGTTTGAGACAGCAAGGATGGGCCTTGCTTTGGAGGCAGGCTTAGTCATGCACTACATCCATTCTCTGTACTGTCAAACAGTGCAAACGTCAGATATATGAGCGTACTGGACAGCACTACTATTCAGCTGATTGCACTGTATTCTGTAGTGGCCTGCTTTGGGCCTGAAGTATAAGTATGCAGAGATCAACACTACAACCAGTGTGTGGTTGTGTGTTCATTGCAATCCTGAGTGTCTATTGTGACCCCCTTACCTGAACAACTATACCTTTGACAACCCAATTTGGTGACTGTTTAATGCACAAGGCTGTTTATGAATAGAGCAAAGCAGTGACACGTGACATTGCAATTGGTATGGTGTTGTACAGAGAGTTGCAGTGACACAGGTGCTTCAGCTTTGTAGGTGCACTGGTAGCCTAGGCCTTGGGGCTCAGTGCACGATATATCTATCTTCCTTCTGTAAATCAGTGTTGCCATAGACCCTAGCATCATCATCATTGTTGTGTCAGGATGAGTGTGCAGTCTGCATATCTGCAGACAACACAGATGGTTTTACAAGCAGTACAAAGAACAGCTACAAACTTGCCCGTTTCATGAGCCTGCAACGCACTTGTGCAGAATGCTTCAGGTGGACATGTGTACAGCAGCTGACACATACAGATGCACACTTGGCAGCAGCTGTCTTTGTAGGCCAACTGTGCAAGCTTGCGGCTGCAGACTGCACAGCTGTGTAAGCTGCCATGCAAGCTTCTCAACACATCAAACAGACTGGAACAGTAGGAAATAAAGCCCAGCTGAGCAGTCTGAAATAGCAGAGCATGTACTACAGAGCCGGCATGATGCTTGGATTGCTCTGAATCCTGACACAGCATCAGTGCAACCATCCCCACAGATCTACATGTACCGCAGTAGTCCTAGGAAAGACTGCCAGCCACGTGACAACACATGTTTGGCATCAAATGGTGATAATTCTGAGCTCAGCTGACTTTGTCATTGATATAGTCACAAATGACATGCTAGCAGCCTAGTAATCTTCTTCTTCTTTCTTAGTCTGGTGCGAATGCTGGGCTGGCTGGACTCTTTGTACATATGCTTGATGCACTTTTTCTGGTTGGCTCCCTTGATCACAGCATGCGCTCGGCAAAGCTCACATGGCGTAGTGGGCACCAGTAAGGTGCTTTACATTGTTCTGAGGATCTGGGGTGCCGTTGTGCATATGCATGAACTGCCTCAGCTGGAAGATATTGACCTGCTACGGTAAGTGTATATGCTTTGCCTTGGCGCGCTTTCTTACTTCCTTGAGTCATCGCAGAAGTTGCCATAGCGTCATATTCCTGTACTGCCATCCTACTATCACTTAAGTTGTGGTAGGAAGTAGTCATATTCGCTGCAATCTTACTCAACCCAAGAGGTGACATGTGCCCCCACGAGACCCACGAGACCCGACATGTGCTCCGTCGGGGCTCGTGCAACTACACAACATGACAAATGAGAGGAACTGAAGGCCTATTCGGTTGCCTCAGTATGCGGCCTCGTTTTTACGTCATTCAATTTGTAGTCAGCAAGAGCACGTGATCGGAGAAACCATGACAGAATTTGGTATGCTTCCACAAGCAGCTTCCTTACCGAAAAGTGCACTCTTCGAAGAATGAAAGTTGATTTGAATGAAAGTTGAACTGAATTTAGCAAACCTCGGTAAACTGCCGGGATCAGTGTATACATAGAGAGTGTCACTGCAAAATGTGTCAGCAGGTCATACCTACATACTATGCACGAACTTGGTGTGCTTGGCTGACAGACCTGACAAGTGTTTCTGCAAGGGCCATCGGCCATTTGGCAGCCACTATATAGTTGTGCACAGTCTCGTAATAATATATTGTTGTGCACAGTCTCGTAGTATGCAGTCACCAGCTCATCGACTTGAGGTGTGTTTTCAATTTGAGCAACCAGTTCAAAATGGGTAAGTGTAGCACCCGGTCCAGCTACAGCTGCAGGTGCATATATATCAAACGAGTCAACATCCTACAACAAGTAGGATAGTTTAAAACATATATATAGTACTGTCTGTCTGAGCTCACGAGAGGTTGGTCCTGACTTGGCGAATAGCTCAGGACCAATTGTGTGACCGGCCATCTCTGAGAAACAACTGCATTCACAGCCAAAAGGCCAACAGGGATCTGTTACCAAGCTTTCAAAATCTTCATCTAAACGTACACATGCAGTATAACAACACTACCTTTTTGCACTGTCTATTCTGATTGTTTGTTCAGCTGGAAGCGTCTGGTAAATTGGAAGCGCCACAGAGTTGACACTCTTTAGGTGAAGCGCCTGAACATTCAGCCACTTCTTTGATATGTGTTCCAGTGCAGACACCACTGTAGCAACAATGTTCTCAGTACAATCCTCCTGCGACATGCTGCTCTTGCCAACCCTGCATGACACACATTGACTTTTCAGTCTTGTCATAGGGTAAGCATGGGCTCCAACGCAGTAGGACTCAAAGAGTCTCTGGGAATGCATGGAGGCTATGACATCTGTTGGGTATCCAAACCAAGAACAATGTGACGGCAGCAATGGCTGCAATCTTGAACCATGTTTGCACACTGAAGCATTAGTCTTCAGAGTCTGTTTTGATTCAGTGTGCCAATACGGTACAATTGCATTCAAACACAAAGGCAGCTGACTTGCTCTGTGCCACACTCTCTGACAGGAAAGCATAGAACACAGCGATGCCACCAAAGGGTGCTATATGGACCACACAAGTTTGTATGTACAAACATACACATGCTAAGGCACCCACACCATGAGACAGCGCAATCTCTGTCTCGTGGTATGGGTGCCTCTGCATACATATGCACCCTGTATGGTCACTGCCTGCGCGCTTTGCACAATGTTAAGTTTGATTGCAAACGCCATGTGATCTTGCTGAGTAGACTGCGCAGTTGTGCAAGCTGTTATTGACATTTGCAGGTGCACTGCAGCCAGTGATGGTGGCCTGAAGAGCTGGCTATGCTGCACTAGTGACACGCAACAATGTCCATGTCAGTATGCTGGCATACCTGATACTAAGGCAGTTGCCACCATTCTTGTTTAGGTGTGTCCCACTGAGTGCCTTCTGTATCTGCGCTGACCAGTCCTTGGCTTGTAGATTCACAGGAATTGGGACCTTTTTCTTCTTGAAGAAGGATTTGCCTACATCAATAGCTTTGTCAGCTTGGCAAACATGTCAGCGTGGCAGCACAGCCAACAAGCAGAGCGTCCTGTTCCCAGGCCTGTGCACAAGACCACTCTTATGAAAACTCGGCACTCAGCAACATAACGTGGCAGGCGCAATTTGGCATGCAAACAACAACGAAATCAGTGCAAACAGAGGCGAGCTAGTATACAGTGCCATACATCAGCTGTGTGATATAGGCATGGCAGACAAACCTATGAGCTTTGGCAGAGATGGCACCGCTCTGTCATCTGCTACAAATAGGTCATAGCTGTTGCACAGCTTTCGCTTGGCCTCAAAGGGCTCATATTTGCCCTTCAACTTTGACAGGCCGATGACCTTAGCAACACCAGCAATCTTCTCCTGCTTCACTCTCAGTTTGGCACCCTTGTGTCCCTCGCCTGTTCACACAAGACAAGAGTAAGGTAAGCAGACAAGCACATGGGCCACTAATTTTTTTTGCATAGCAGAAAGCTCAAGCTTCAGGTAGCAATAAAAAGATTCAAAGCTGCAAGCTGGTTCTGATGCAAGCCAAGTGTAGTGCAGTATACCTCTGTGGTCCTTGACAAAGAGACAAACTTCCGCATTCTCGGCATCATAGATGGGGTGCGGCAAGGGCCTGAATGGACAACCAAAGTTGAATGCACATGTTGTGCTTGTCCACAGCAGATGAGCAGCAACAGGTGTGCCGAATCAAGAGGCAAACTCACAGTAGAATAGGAGAAGGGTTTTTGGGGGGTTGTGGTGTTTTCTTGAGAGCTATGTTCTGCATATCAAACAGTAACTTGAGCCTGAGCTAACAAAACGCTTCTGCCCATTCACTGTATGCTTTTGCTAAGCACTGCTTACCAAGTAGAGGTATTCCTCGTCTTCCAACAAGTCCTTTGAGCCTTCCTTTTGTGAATCCACGTACTTCAACAAAGCTGCGACAGCCTTTTGAATCTGCTCTCGCTTTAGGCCTGGGGTCTTACTGTTGGCCATCTACAGCTGAGCCACCAGGACGGGCCTTAGAGCAGGAGACAACGCTAGACTTTCAGCCCAGGTCGACGTTTTACGATCGCTGGTGCGGCTCACCGACGGAATGCAGTCCGTATCGTCAAATGGCGTTGTCAAGCAGCGTTGCGGTTGCTACACAATGGCTCCTTGCGTGCTGAGCGTGGTCTTGCTGTCGCTCGAATCGAGGGCGGCCAGGCTGCGTAACGCGTAACGCTAGCTCGTGTGACTAATATGCAGTGCTTATTACTACGCAGTGCTTAGTCTTTTGTGTTTGCTGGTGATGGGCTCTTTCTGAATTTCAGCATGCACCTTTCCAGGAGCTGTAACTACCAAACAAGAAGGAAACACCAATTTACAAGGCAGCCTGGCTAACAGCATAGTATGGTACATCACAGAATGAATGCATTGAATGCATCAAATTTTGCATCATGCATACGTATATACGTGTAAAAAGTACTGATTACTAGATGTGGTGTACTGAGTCGTGAACCAATACAGCTTTAGTGTAAAAAGCGGCCTGTCTCCAACACATCATTACACGCCTGCTGCTTGCTTAAGTGCATCTGAGGCAAACATGGAGTCCTGAGACTCCAGATGAGATACACTGGGAACAACCTTAGCAATCACTGACAGAGCAAAAGTGTTCAGCTCTGAGCTGACATGCACCTGCGCACTGAAGTTCCCGAGCTCTATAGCAGAGAAGGTGACCTTGATTTTTGTTTCCATGCCTGCTGCCAGAGGGCCTGGTGCACATGAAGCTTGCAAAGGTGCTTTTGGCCTGTGCACTGTAAAGCGTGCCCGTTCAAGCGATACGTTGGTCAATTTGGCTGTCTGATGCACCACCTGCATCACAGTTCACACTTGTGGACGTGAAGGTGGGCAGTAAACAGCAAAAGGCAGGCAAGTGCAGTGAAGCAAGTGCAGGTCCCACTGCCAATTTGCTTGTTGTAAAGTACGTTGCAACCTGACTGGTATCTTACAGATGTCATGCAGCCCTTTGTTCTCATGATCAGTAGAGCCTGACTGCCAACAAAAGACAGGCAACTCAAGCATGCAGCCTGCAAGGCTCACCTGACCAAGCCGTACTGATCCGAAGTCCAGCTGTCCAGGTCGCAGCACAAACTGCTTTGTGGCTTTACCCCGCAGGCGCGACAGATTGGCCGAGGAGGTGCGCGTCATGTTCAACGCCCCTTCGTTGGCACCCAGATAGGAAGCATTCAGGCTTGAGACGGCTTCGCTTGGAGGGATCTCCGCGGGCCTGCACAGGCAGATACAAAGTGAAGGTTTGGACACACAGCAATGGTTCGGCCTAAAGACAGCACAACAATGAGTTGCTTATCGGCTTATGATGTTGTCTGACATGTCAGATATTGACTGCCAGAAAAATCGATTTGGTCAACCAGTCACCCGAACTCAGATAAGCCTGGGACACCCAAGGCTTGAAACCCTCAAGCACGGGCCGGAGTAGCTCAGTTGGTAGAGCGCAAGGCTCTTAACCTTGTGGTCAAGGGTTCGAGCCCCTTCTTCGGTGACAGTCATGTTTTTTACTTGCATAAGTCTGGTGGTCTGCATGATAGTGATAGACTATACTGTGTGGGTCTGCACAGTGCTGGAGCTGTCAACTTGCATATCAGATGCTCACCTTGGTCTGCCATACACATCCTTGATAGGGTTTGTTGGCGACAATGAATGTCCACCCAGGCCTCTCACGTTGGTCGGCGATGCAGGATGGTCTCGAGACTGTGCTGTGTTCATCAAATCATCTGCCTGCAAATGCACCTGCAATGATGTGAGCTTTGCAGGGCCAGCATGCCACCTGCATTTTTGCATCCCAGGCAAACATCTGATCAAAGTTTAAACTCATCCAGGTTTGCTGATGTTTGGCGTGTGCTTGCGCAAATCCAGCTTCCTGGTTGCATGATGCATTTAATGTATGCAATATATCCAGCATTGTCACACCTGAGAAATGGAATCTGCGGATGCCTCAGGCTGTGCGCAAATTTGTGCATGGTGTCTGTCATCTCCTGCTTGTGGCTCCTGCAAGAGGCCACCTTGCAGTGCCTGCAAAGCAGGCATGTCAAAAGTCATTCATGTCAAGCCTCAAGCCTTGTTTGTGGTGATGCACTGCCTAGCAAGACCTGGGAGAGCTGCTGGCTGTCTGCCTGGAATGGGCCGCAGTTTGCTTCTGACTGCATGTCACCCAGGGCTGCACTTCCTGCGCCTCATGGCCTCACAAGTATACAGTAATGCAACCCTTGAGTTTGGCATGTCAGTCTAGGCTGTAAATGCACTGACTGAGGTACACACAGCCATACACTTTACGCAACTGCGCACAGGGCAATGTACAGCTCTGGATCCAGAATCTAGGTGGTATAATAGACTCGATAGGTGGTATAGCAGAGCCATTCTCTGTTGTTGCACATCGTTCCGCATTGCACTTCACTGCGCTTACCTGCGGTGCTACAGAAGATTCGTCAGCTTGACCACTGCTTGCTTCAAACCCTTTGGGGTGGCCCCCACTGACATCTACCCTCCTGGGGGGGTGCCGCCGCTGGCTGCTAGTCATGATTGGCAGCTGCTGGTCAGTGGAGCCAGTCTCACTCATGGCATCATTGGCCTTCAGCCCCTCTTCAGCATGCCAGTAGGCCAAGACAGACCCTTTTGTTGGCTTGCGCACTGTGTTGTCATACGGACCAACCTGTGTACAGCAGTCCTTAGCAACAGATGAAACTGCAGCTGCATCAAGGCAGTTATATGATGGATGTTTCAGTTTGCATGTGTGACTTGCACAAAATTGAAGCTGTAGCCACCGCTGGTGTAAGAAAGCTTTGATGCTGTGAGATTGCTTGTCTGGAGCAATACAAGAAATTTAGTTGCTGCTGTCAAGCACCACCTGCATGAAGGCACAATCGTACTACTCACCACAAGCTCCTGTTGTCTCCATTTGCTGGTGTTGTAAATCTCGAAAAGGCAGGTATGACAAGGATACAAGCTGTGCAGCTGACCTTGACAGGCCAGGGCGACTTCTGCTTGGCCCTTGGCTCAGCAGCCCCTTCCCCTGGCTCTCCGCTGCTGACTGGACCCTGATTCAGGTCAGAAGCCACATGTGCAGCAGTGTCCTTGTGCTCATTGCGCAGCTTGAGCAGCCGAGCACTCAGCTCAGCTGCTGTGCGCCGGTCCTCAGCTGTGCGTGACTCATGCACTGCTGCATATTTGGCATGCTGTACCTGACTCTGCTTCTTCTGCACACCATAGACAAGGGCTTTGTGCAAATAACAGGTACTGGCATCGGTAGGCGGTATGCCTGCCCTGATACAATCATCCTGTGAAAGACTCAGACAGCCCTATTGTGCGCATGCCAATGGCAGCAGGTACTGTGAGAAGTGCTGCGCCTGCACATCTGAACGCTCACTGCAACATTGCAAAATCATATGAACTACTTGCAAGGATGCTAATCAGAACACGTACAGTGAAGTTGTGCGTTCCTGGCTGAAAGCTGCAGCAACCATGTGGTCATGCATTGGAGCATTGCGCTGCTCACATTGTAGCATGACTGTGAAACAGACCCCACGTGCATGGGGCTTCTCCAAGGTGATAACAGGACAGGGTCACCTACCTGCCAGATGCCAAAGGCCTTCAAGGCTGAAGCTGTGCTAGAGAGGGTCTCAGGTGCGAAGGCAGCGTACTGCGTGATCTGCCTGAAGCTGTACACCTCCTCACCAGGAGCAGCCCTACACCATAAATGGAGACAGTCCTGCGAACTGCGCTCCCTTACATTTGAACACACAAATCATGTCTGCATGATGAGCTGACAAAACCACTAGAGGATGTTCGCTGTCTCTGCAGTCTCTGCTGCTGTTTCAGCATGTTCAGTGAGATGAGTCACAGCAGCAAGATGTGTAGTAAGGCACCAGAACGACAAAGCAACAGCCCAGCAGGGTACCTGGGAGTGGTTGCGTGGAAAGTGGCAACTCTTGGCATGACCAGCTTCTGCTGCTTTGCAGGAAGTGCCACCTGCACAGTCACACACACACAGGTGACATGCATAAACATGTCATGATACCAAAACCCATTGGTGTGCGCCTGTCATGACTCCCACATGCATGGACTGTTGTATGCAAGCTGCAGCCTTGCAATGTGGCTACGTTGGCTTTGTGCATGATGAATACAGAGCTATGCTGACAGTTGGATCATTTTGTTGCAGCAGCAAGCTGGCTGGCAGTCTGGGTAAACATGTCCTCCTGAAGTGAACAAGGCTTAAGCAGAAACAGCAGAGGAGGAGTGTTCACCTTGGAGGGTGGGTGTAGGGCTGGGAGGGCCCCAGGGGGGTTAGCAGGCCTGACCAAGGCCACCTCTGCTGGAGGCAATGGCAGAACTTCACCAGACCTCAGCTCATGCCTGGTCAAGAAGGTTATGGAGCGTGTGCCTGGCTCTGGGGCATGTGGCACCTCACTATCTGTTATGCGACACGCTGCAACTTTGCCCTGCACACAACATCCGGTCTCAGCCATCACAGCTTCAAAAGTGTAACTCACAATGCAGACATAGCTTGATGCAACCAACACAAGCAATGTCTCGCCCAACTTCCTGCTTGCTTGGAAACATGTGACACATGAGTGCAGAGGATGTTGCTGAATGGCTTGCAAGCCGGTACGCATGCAGTCATGCAGGACTTGTCTCGCCTGCTTACCTTCCTCTGAGCGTAAGCTGTGAAGAGGTCCGAATCCAAGACCTCATACCCGCTGCCGTCTTCAAACACAACAAAGATGCGCGGCCCTGGACCAGCTGCTGCCAAGGTGCTCTTTGCCTCTTCTTCCCCAGCTGCAGCAGGTGGGCTCCACCCTGACAGCTGCTGGTTGGCTGAGAAGGTCATGTGGGTCGCATGTGGCCCAGCAGGATCTTGTAGAGCAATGGAACCCACTGCCAGATCGCTGACATACCTGTAGGCTGACAGCAAACTAGTTTGCCAGGAAACAATGCCTCATGCTGCCGTCTTCTAAGACAATTTTGAGGGCCGTTTGTGAGCTACAAAACATTTACAGGTCAACTTGTACAAATGACTGGCTTGCATCCGTACTTCACAAGCTTTGTGACACATGCACTGGCAACAGTGTGAGCCCCCATCTGTGCCAAAGTCATTGGTAGCACAGAGGCTCAGCAGCATACTAACTGTTACACAATAAGAAGTAGAAACCAAATGTATGCATGCAGACAAGGCCTAAACAGATATGATGACACTTGGCATGGGGACTGATGGAGAAGGAGTTGTGGGAATGCTGACCAGCCAGGTGCAGCAGTGGCCACCGTGTCTGCCAAGCCCAAAGGGTCGTATGGGGGCTGGGCTACTTGGGGTACAGGGGCAGCAGGCGGTGGAGGCGGTGGGGGTGCTGCCTACATGTAGTCACACCAAGTGAGCAAGACTTAACCTTCCAAACAAACACACTACTGATGTGATTTTCTGAGTATGCACACAGCTCGGGTTTAAAGTCTGAACATGAATGCTTGAGGAGCACAGAGGGGTGAGTGGGGTCATACTTGACTCTGTACCACAGATGGACTGTCTGTAGATAGACTGAGTTTTGCTGAGATTCTGCAGAAAGGTGCACTTGACCAGCTGACGCATTGCAAGGAATTGTACATGAGCACAGCAACACAGTAGGCATGGGGCTTGGCAACTGTGCCCTTTTGTACAAGAAGCACACAGTGATGACTGACCTCATCCTTGGCTTTGCCCTTCTTCTTCTTCCTGTCAGCTTCCCAGGCAGCTGCAGCCTCTGTCAGCTTGACTTCATAGTCTGCCATGTCCTTGAGGTGCTGTTCAGCTGCTGCAGTATTCTGCACATCCAGCTCCTGCATGTAATGCCACCATCACCTTTTTATCAGCAACAAATGCTGTGCATTGCTATGGCACTTTATCTACTTCTGCCGCTTTTTGTGTTGACGGCAAGGAATAATGGGCTCATGACACCTCTATCCAATCAAGTATGTATGATGATTGCATACTGAATTGTGTCAAAATGCTGATCAGGCATGCTGTTCACAATTCAAAGGCCTTGCTTTTGAGCAGCCTGGTATGGCAGCGCGCAAAGCTGAAGATGGATGCCAAGCTGTATGTACATGTATAGCTTTCTGCAAAGCCTTATGCAGAAGCCTGGCAGGTGACACCGGCGGTGTTGTGATGTAAGCAAGCTGAGGACACATCACAGACTCATGCGTTACCTTCTGTGACTCAGCCATGAGTCGCTCCACCTCAGAAGCTTTGGCACGGCTGGCTGTGGCCACAGCTGCCCGCAGCGCGCTCACGCTTTGAGTTGAGTCACCACTGCTGAGCTGTGAGTCCTGGAAAGCCACCAAGCTGTCTGAGCACACGAGCTGCAAGGTCTGCTGAACGTCCACATGCAGGCTGCTGTCAGCTGCATTGTACTGCATCATCAGGCCTGCATCAGTGAAACATTTACGTTTTGCTGTGATGTTGACAGACTAGTAGTTCTGTTTGGAATTCTGACTTGCATACCAAACAGATAACTTACTGATTGATGCTTCTTAGATGTTCAGCTCTTGCCAAGGAGCACTAGGCACCCTTGCGACTTGATCTGTGAATAAGATTGGACTCAGAGGTGTGAAGCCATCATCGAACACTTGCTGACAAGATTGCTGGTTTGCATGAGCACAATCTGCTCACCAGGCATGGGCTCAACTGTGAAGCCTGAGGCTGATCCAGTGACAGGGGGCAACCCTGCAGACTCCACCAAGAACCCCCCACAGGCATAGCTGGTGACTCGGGTCCCATCAGAGTCTTGCACCACCCTGTCTCCAGTCACGTAGTCAATGATCATCACCAGATCACTGCGTGTGGTGACGGTCGCGCCTGTGTCAGGGTCTGTGGTGGATGCACTGCTCAGGGGGGCAATGGGCTGGGGACCCTGAGGGGCTGGCGGAGCCACAACTGGAACCTAAGTTGCAGCACCAAAGGTGAGTCTTTAGGACATGCTAGCTCCTCAGAACAGCAGCTGTGTATCTAGTACAGTGCCTTTTGTTAACACAGGAAGCAGGAGCTGCATGCCAAGAGCAAGATCAAAACGCTGTGAGAGGACCAGGATTTCCTGTTGGCCTCTTGCTTATGCTATGCGTCCAGTACCTACATACCAGTGACTGATCAGAAACCAAAGATGCTGCTTTGGAGCAGCAACATACCTGGATCTCGGGAGGGGGGACCTCTGGCTCTGCAGGGGCAGCTTCTTTTAAGTTTGCAGCCTTGGCCTTGCCATCTTTTGCTGCTGCGACTGGCGCTGCTTTCTTGCCTGGGGGTGTCAGAGGCCGCTTACCATCAGCAGCCTGCAAGTTGGCAACCAACAAAGATTTGAAGCATGCCACCCTTTCAAAGGTCTGCATGCATGATTTTCCAGATTGCATCGGCAGCCGATGGCCTCGAGCGACTCTCGTCAGCTGCTGATAACTTTTGGCTTGAGCTGCCTAATTGTGTGCATGCAAGCATGGTACCATAGGCACGACCTGACTGCGCTACAAACCAAAGAGAACGCACGGGCATGAATGCACTGCTCAAGCAGCAGCAATGCTGAAGGGGAGGCAATGCAGTGACCATGCAGCAGCAGTGCTGAGAGGAGTATCACATGTGCGTACGTGTGTGTGTGTGCAGTGAAATTACCTGGGAGGAGGGGGCTGGTGGGGGTGGCTCGGGTGTTGCATCTTTGCCGGCAGGTGCTGCCTCACTCACTGCTGGAGGAGCAACAACAGGATCCACCTCTTGCCACCGTTCACCTATACCAACACAGCCCTTTATTGCTCACTAAGGTCTGCTCTTTGCCTGCCAGTGTCTGTATAAAGCAGGCAGCTGGCCTTTGCCGCGGAAATCTGCAGGAATGTCTGACCACAACAGTCTGTTGCTCACTGTCTGAGTACTGTCAAATCAAGAGAGTGCATCAAAGTGTAAATCAAGAGAGAGCATCAAGCAAATGTGTACTTGTTTCCATTACAGAGCACAACAGAAAAGACTGACAGGCACTAGGATGAAACTCAGACTTGCTCTAGCGACTTTTGGACCAACAGCAGCAAGTGAAGAACATACCTGTTTGGGTGGTGCGTGTCCAGCTGGCAGGTGTGGATGCAGCAGGGAGTGTGTGCTGAGTGACACAGCCATCTGGGGACAGCACCCTCACCCTGCCTGACCTGCACATGCACAAGTCAAGCATTGCATGCGCCACAAGCTTCATGCCTACACACATAGGTTTTGTCTGTCCAAGCACGCACCATGCATGGTGGTGGGTGAGTGCAGAATTTGAACATGTCGTATCTGTTACATGCATTCAACGTATGGGCCCCTAGCGCGTGCTGTGCCAAGTTGTCTGAACATTGTGCACACCAATCTCTTGGTGCTGAAGCAAGAGGTGATTGCCAAGCTGTGCAGGTCAGCCAATGCATGGGGACAACATAGTACAAAGGCAATTTATCCCTCACCCAAACACTGACTTTCAATCTACATGCTGTAGCAGCAATTGCAGATGGCTTTGATACTGATGCAGATGACAAGGAAGCTCACTGGAAAGCTTGAATGACTTCTCCTGAGCTGAGCACTGAGCGCCACGTGACTTGGCTGTCCTGGATATGAGCCTCAATGTTACCACTCTGCAGAGGGGCTCCATGGGTGGCCACCCCCCTGCCTGAGGGTATGGCTGGGGCTGCTGCCTTGGCAGGCACCATGATGACCTGAGCAAAGGCAAAGGGCCAAGCACATCAAGGCTGCAATTTTTTGGTAGCCTTTTGTAGATAAAGCCAGTCATGCAAGTATTGCTACTGGTCAGCAAGATTCACAATGTGCGATGCAAGCATCAAATTTGCTAAGCATGACCACTGTCTTGCTTGTTGCATACAAGCCTGCTCTCATGCAAATGACTCAAGGCGGGCTGTATTCTTGTGTCTGCTGCATGCCGCTCATATTGATGACCATCAAGAGTTGCCATGACTTGCACATCTACAGTTCTAACTAGTAGCTGCACCAAAAAAACACATTAGCTGTTGCAGCAAGCTATGTGTGCAGCGAACTCGTTTCACGACGTTGCACTGCTCAGTACACAGGAGCGGGTGTCTGTGTGCAAGCTTCATCTGATGGTCACTCACCTGGGCGTCTGAAGTCAACTCGACGGAGAGGCCTCCTGGCGTACTGCACTGCAGTCCGAAACGATTTCGAGGTGACAATTCATCACTTGAGCCAGGCTGCTGAGCGCAACATATTACTGCGCCATCGTCACTGGTGAAGGTGAGCCTGGGGGCGCTGCCCTGGTGTAACGTGATCACAGTGGCACCTGCAGACATAAATTTTCAGTACGATCGGGGCACAAACGAAGTTTGAGTCGGTGGCTGACAGCACAGAACTGTGCACATTGGCTCAAAACAAGCACATGCCTTCTGTGCAAACGCGCCGAATGGTTCAGGCAGCTTACCTGATCGCACACAGAGCTCCTTCTGATCGACGCACGTAACGCCGCCACATTGCGAGTACACAAATTTGGCTGGCTGCCGCCCTGCAAGCTGACTTTCGCGTGCACCATAGACCTGACCGTGGGTGGGACCACCGTCGCTGCCTGCATCATGCACAATGAAAGACGGCTGAATATGAACCACAATACACAAAGGGCAGAAATAGCCATGTGGACATGCGAGCGTGGTTGGTTTAGTGGTAGAATAGTACCCTGCCACGGTACAGACCCGGGTTCGATTCCCGGATCACGCAAAGAACATGTTTTGTAGACAGTGCAGACGACTTGGTGGGCTTTGTTCATGTACTCATGTACACGTCTGCAGTTTTCACAATTGTTTTTTGAACAATGCCATACTATCTTGCTGGGCTTTGGCAGCCATAACCCAGCAAGATGCATGCTTGCTGATCAGCTCATGAGCTGTACTCACCTCTGCTAGCCACATAGCTGTTCCAGGCCTCACAGAAGGGTTGCAGGCGAGCAGGCGCTGGCCTGGGCTTGGACTGGCTGATGCCCCCATGACAAGTCACCAGCATACCACCTTCAGCAGGATACTCCTCCACGGACACTTCTGGAAATGTGCGTGACGCCTGCAATTGTACGCCAGTTGTTGAGTCTGTCTGTGATGCAGACCAGTGCAAAGTCATTTTTCTTGTGCTCCCAAGCAGATCAAGGCACAGATGCTATGCAATGACAAGAAAGACTCTGATGGTGCAATAATCAGCAGGCTGGAGAAAACCCTGTGCTGATGGAAGACTATGGCTAGGCTGCAAGCCACAAGTCGAGAAGCACACACACCTGCACAGGGTTTTCTAATTGTTGCAACATCATCACAGTTGGTCAACAGCGGACATCTTGCTATTCTGCAGGGCATCAAGTGTTGATCTACAATGTCTCAGCACCTGTCTCATGACCACTTTCCCGACATTGCCTGGTCAACATTGACAATACACACAAGTGATCAGGTGGTGATCACCTTGTTGAGGACTTGCAACATGACAGCAGGGTCAAAGTACTCCACATGCCGGCGTGCCATGATTGCGCTCTCATGTGCTGCCTGGCATCCTGCTGGCAGCATGCTGACACAGCGCTTCAGCAAGTTGTAGCGTTCAACAGTCTCCCAGGGCACATCCTTGCATCCAGCCCTGAGAGCAGATCTGGCTGCCCCAGCAGCTGTGATGGCTGGCTGACCTATTTTGAGTCCCTTGCCCCTGTAACATAATTTAAAGTGTCCAAGGCCATGACTATACTGTATACTAATCACAGCCACCACCCACATTACCAAAATCATTTGGAGGTGATGCACAAGTTATGCGGAAAGCCAGGTCATGAACTTCATTGTCATATGGTCTAGAAGACAAGCAAACAGCAACACAAAGCAATTCATGATTTGGTAAGTCGCTTCCTTCCTGCAATGTGTGCCATGGATGCAGGCTGAGCTTCAGAGGCAGCTTCATGATTGCTTACTTGCTGATGGCTGGAAGGATCATCAGACTCTGCATGTGAGCCTCAACGCTCTGCAGGTCTGCAGGGCTTTGCCCAGCAGCCCCAGCTTGTCCACCTGAGAGCTGCTGCTTGACATTTGCTTTGCTAGGAAGCAAGCCTACATCAGCATTAACAGAAATGCTAGTCCAACTACACTCTGTGTGCACACTTTTGTGACTCGCAAGGCTAGAATGCTCTCACCTCACAATTGATGCATGCCGTGATGGAGTATGTATGGGTGCAGGCATGCAGAAGAAGCCCTACAGGCTCTTGCAGCAGGCTTACTGGCAATTCATGTCCATGAGAGCAGGTAGTGGTAGGCAGGAATAAAGCACTGTAACACAAGCATTGGGCCACATAGCATAACATAAAGCAACTGCAGCAGTGAGCCATGGAGTACCTGTGACAATGCCAGCAGCTGCTGACCCCACACTGTCTCCTGCATACACAATCTTCTTTGTGCCTCGAGGTTTACCCTCTGCTGCTTGATTGGCAGCACGTGCATCAACAGCGCTGATGCTGTTGGAGGGAAAGGCAGCCTCCAAGGCTGCTGCAGCAGCAGCTTCCTGATCAGCTGCCTGTGCAGCTGCCAGCAAGGACTGGCCTGCTGCTGCTCGGCTGACTTGCTCGATAATGGCATCCATTACAACTGGCACTGAAACTTCACCCTGCAGACCGAAATGCATATACTTGCAGTCATCTGCCCAGGTTTGTGCTGCAGTGTAATGCCACTTGCCTTCCACACTCTTTGACAGACTCATGGACAGCAGGAAGTCATGCATGCATGACCATGCATCAGCAAGAAGGCAGCAGTTGAATGCTGATAGCCTGATATCAGATCAAGTGCAAGTGCACAAGCTGACCGCCCTGCAGACTTTCCACAGCAAGTGGAATGATCAACGGCAGGTGTGCAATGTGACAGGTTCTGCCTGGCACATGGTGGTAACTGAGTAGTGCTGCAGAAAGCTTGATGGCAAACCTGAGGAGCATCCTGCAACATTGCTTTAAAGCCAGCAAGGTCGTCTTGGCTGATTGGCTCCTCTGGAAGATGCATCACTTTGGCCCCCTCGCTCCATCCATAGTACTGTTGCACCTGGGACCCCAGAAGCTCAAGGGCCCGTCCCAGCTCAGGGGCACCCAGAGGCGGCGCCTGGTCAGCAGCTGCTGCTGCCGCACCTTTTGCAGGGCCCTTGGCAGCAGCCCCTGCAGAGCCTTTGGCAGCTGCCCCTTTGGCAGGGGCTTTTGCAGCGGGGGCAGGGGCGACTGCTGGGGCTGGGGCAGGCTCTTCAGAGGGGGGTGGCTTGATGGGTGTGAAGAGACTGTTGGCTTCTCCCAAAGCAACCTCCACAATGGCAATGTCTGCCAGAGGGTGGTCTGGCTGGCATGTTGCCTGTGCAGCCTTCAGCTCTGCATCAACGTTTTCATCAGATGCTGCTGCATTTGTGCTGAGTTGCATCAGATGACAAATGTGACACTGAATGCAGCCAACCACTAATGCTTTTAGAGTTGGGGTGAGGCGTTGCCAGGTCTCAATGTACACTGATCAGAGCAGAGAATCTGCCTGAGCACTGTTGCGCATAGGCACCACAAGATACTGCAGAAAGAGTATGTTGGCTTGTCATTGATCAGCATGCGGAGTGCATTGCGCATGCATATCTGAAGATCTGGGCTGACATATGAGCTAGGCACAGGCATCAGCCATACATCAGCAGCGGAGTCAGGAAGAGTAAAAGACTGTGAAGCCAGTCAGCTTGGTTGGTATATATTTTAGGCAGGCCCTGCATTCGTAACTAGACAGCATGTAATCGGCTATCAATACTAATGTTTGCCAGAAATTGGAGATGACACCACTATTGCTGCAGAGAGAGGTCTGGCAGGAGCCAGCTGATGCACAAATACGCTGCTGGAAGTGACACGTCATGGCATACCTGCCAGCAATGGTGGGGTGTCTTGGGCTGGTGTGCTTTCCTGAGGGGCCTTCAGGAGCACCACAGCTCTGAAGGGCAGCCCAGCCTTCTGCCAATCTTCCAGGTCCTTTGCTGTCATGGTGGCACCATCACACCAGTAGGGCTGCTGCAGGAAGCAGGGCTGCTGCAGTGATGCTTGTGCCGCCTGTTGCAACTGCTTGGCCTGGTCAAGTGCAGCTTTGGCTGTGTCATGAGCCTGCAAGACATGGTAGCCAATGTCAGCTCTGTTTAAGCCAGCAAGCAGACAATGATTCTTGACGCACATCTACTACCAATATATTGTGCTGCTTACGCAATGAAGCTGTATTGCTATTACTGATGGTGCTGACATCTGGTCAGATCACAAAGCTCATCTTGAACCATGCAGGCAATCAAGCTGTACCCCTGTTGACAGCTCACATTTGATAGCTTTATAGAGCTCATCCTGTCGTGACTTTGTGCAGGATGTACTTTAGAAACTCCCCGCTCATGAGCAGGCATGCAGCATACACACAGGTAGCATGCGCTGCTGGCTGCAATGTTCATATAAAGTCAAAGCTGAGCATCAGCATGGGTGGACCTTGGTGGCTGCAGTAACAGCCTGTTGCTCAGGGCTTTCTGTGTCAGCAGCAGAAGGTGAGGCTGCAGCAGCTGTAGTGGAGGCTGCCGCTGGGGCCACACTTTCAGAAGCGCCATCTGCTGCTGTGTCCTCTGCTGTGACAGGCAGCGCAGCGGTGGCTGTTGCCAAATCTGCTGCAGTTCTTGCTTCCTCTTCCTCAGCAGCCTAAGACAGGCATCACAAGTCATGGAGCATCCCAAACTGCTACTGTGTACACTGCAAGGTTTCTGCCTGAAATTCCACTCAGTTTGAGATCCACATTTGTAGCTTTCAGCCTGAACGTACTGATGTAAACATCAGGTTTGAGCTGGTCTACTTGCAGTATGCACTGCGCTGCACTGAGAAGCACCAACATGCAGTCGGGGGAATCAGCGCACCTTCAGAGCAGTGCTACATTCTGCCTCTTTCTTTGCCCGGACGTCGTGCTCAGCAGCAAGAGCTGATGCTTTGTCAGCTGCAAAGAGCTGTTGCACTGCACTGACCTTGACCTCAGTAGTCAGTGCAAACTCTGCAGCTGCCTGTGTGGCTGCCTGCATGCAGCATCGCTTATACATTCCGAGGTGCTGCACAAGGACATTCAGAGGTGCTGGGCAATGCAGCACAGTGCCACTCAAGTGCAAGTACTGACCTGCTTTGCCGCTGCAATAGAATCTGCTATGGGCCCTGAAGCTGTTGCAAAGGCCTGATCCGTTAGTTCCAAGGCCTTCAAGCCTCCCTTTGTTTGCAGCCACTGCTTGACGGCAGGCAAGTCTATTGATCCCTGAGCTTGAACCACCAGACACACTGGACGCCACCTGCTGTGTTCGTTCATCTCGAGGACTAAGCAAGAGCGTGTTGTCAAGCAGCATTCATGGCTCGCTAGATCAAGCTGTCACGTGCGGTGTCGCGTGCAGCCTCAGATTGTCAGCGATGCAAACGCAAGGTGTCTAGCCAGAAATTCGCGCTAGCGCCCGATTGACAGTGTTGGGAATCTGAAATAGAAGCTGTTCATCGATTACTGAAGACTGCTGGCGTTACGGGCAGTCTCCAGTCTCGTTTCTCCATGGTAGATGTACATGCCATCCGTCGGGATGGTAAAGCTTCGCTCAGCAAGGAGCGCAGAGGCATACTGATCATTCCTAAAAGAATGAGGAGCAAAACGATTTGATTTTGCTTGTTAGGTCATCAAGATCCATGTCGAGTGTTGTGGTGTACGTAGAGTCTGGACAGGCCACTGAAACCCTCAAAGAGTTTGTGCGACATTCTTGCCTACAGCAGAGCATTTTGTTGCCTGTGCTGCCGCTTGAGCACGAGAATGGCTCGTATCGGTTGTACACTCCTCCAGCCGAAGGTAGCGAGAACTGCACGAGAGCTCCTGCACATGAACAGAATGTGATTTTAAAGGAGCCTTAACGATTCTGGCTTTGCTGCAGACGCATCTCCGGATGGTGACGCGTTGCAGGCGTTTGAGTGGGCCTCTAATCCCCCAGGTGAGCTTGAACATGCTTAAAGGCTGCTTTCAGCCTCGACTTTAGGTGAAGTAGTGCAAGCGTGCTGCAGGCATGGTGGTGCAAAAGATGCGTCATGTGGCAGAGCAATCCCACTGTATGCCGCTGCCGGCTGTATGCCGGCTTTCAGGCAAAACTAAGCTCAAGAGGCGATGTAATGTCAACAACTGGAGGTGGTCATTCAGTGCCAGCAAGTCCTTGCAGGTGCGTACATCCAGCTGCGCCAACCAGCAGCTTCCTTGCAAGCACTAATGCTACATTGTGTCCTTACCTGCTCAGCAAAGCTCTTGTTCTGGCATGGTCGAGGCCAGTCATTCCGCATGCGCATGTCAACGGGTTGTTTTCCTTTGACATGTGCAAGGGGCTTGGTCTGTGCAACCCTTTGACTCAACATCACAATTAAGGTCCCCTATCACAGTCACCAGTCACATTCAGAATGTCATGATGTCACCCTTCTGATTGGCACAGCCAACTGCAGGCACAGGAGCTTCTGCCGGTTGCCCTTCCCACAGACCAAAAGGCCCTAGCCTTCATCGCAGATGCTGTTGCTGAGCATAACCGCAAGCTAGCTGATACTCAGGCCAAAGCTTCAGGCAATCCCGATTTCCTGTTTGGGGATTCTCAGACCTTCTCTGGGGATGCCAGCCCTGTGAGTGAGGATGCAGGTGTTCACTTAACACCTTGGTTGGCAACTAGCCTGGCCCCAATAGCTGCAGCAGTGACCATCCAGGCTCATTGGCTAGGGTGGGTGACCAGGCGGGCAGTGGGCCCCCTGGGACCCCAGCTGCTGTGCAGGAGGGGCGCTGTCTGCATACAACGTGCATGGCGCTCATGTAAGCTGCATCTGTCAACATGCGCCCTGTTCTTGCTTGGGACTACATGTCATACTAGCCAGGTCAAAGGTCAACGGATGCATACACTCAGGACACGTGGGCTGTTGTTTTACATAATCAAACAACAGAATATCAACATTTCTTTTTTGCCGGCACACTAAACATACCCTTTCATGCTTTCAGCAGTCGTGTTTCTAACTTTCCAGACAAAATTTGATAGCTAGTTCTCCAACAGCAGGTGGTGCAACCTGTTTGACATCCCCACCATTGATGCACATGATACGGGCAGATTAGTGACCATCAGTCACCTGTTGAATTTTTGCAGATCTGTTTCTACAGCGCATGAAAATGCTGCAAGCAGTCAAGGTCCAGGCGCAGGCCATAGCCAGCATGCAGGCAACAGACCATGCCTGCTTGCTCTATCAGGATTATTTGGGAGCATTCCGCATCCAGCAGCAAGCGCAGCAAGGCAATAGAAGGCCTCGCTGTTTCCCAGAGCATGACATCAGGTTTGCTTTTGAGGAGGGTGGCATGATCTTTGGGGTGAACAGGCCTGGGGCTGACAGATCTGGCATCCCTTTGTGGACAGGTGACTGCCAGCATCCTTCACAGCAAAGCTTGTGAATATTACCACTTTACAAACCCGTCGGCTTGTTAGCAGTTCACAGAGGTTGCATGTTCTGCTCTGGGTACATTGTTTTTATAACACCCTGTAAGCAGAGTATGCTGTCGTGCAGCAGCATGTATTTGCCTGCAGTGCTGCAGAAGTCTGTTGCATTGCCTGATCAGTTGCCAGACTGCACCCAACCCCTTTGTATGACAAAAGGTATGAAATGCAGTGCCACCACCTTCTCATCTTGGACTCCTCTACATACTTGCAGGTTTGCCAGAAATTGCTCTATTTGACAGCGTTACTTTGTATGCAAACACTTATTCACCGGTTGAGTGCCAAACATGGAATGCAGTGCATCAAAGGACCATTTTGAGGTTCTACTGACTTGATCTTGAGGCAATAGTGACAAGAAGAATGAGGATGTTGTGATGGGGTGATGCAGGTGTGAACTTGCCCGTGGTGGATGAGGAGGATATGGAGGCAATAGGTGCTGACCAGCTGTATGATGCAGCTGACTGTGCCCAACTGCTGACTCACACCACCACGGTGGAGAAGACCCACCGCCCACTCACCAGGTAGCCAACCATCATGAACTTCTTCACACCACATTCTTTGCATGCTTCTGGGCAGATATGTGTCTCCACACTGTGCGGATGTGCGTCTCCACTGTCTGCTCTTGCATCTCTGCTCTACATTACCATCCACATTGCGCCAAGAGCAAAGTTGCTTGCTGCTGTGGTTTAGGTGATAAGCGCCTATCAAGCTTCCAGGCGCACCCTCTGCACACCATACTGCACAATCTACCATGGATGTCTTGCTCTGCTCTGCATGGTCAATCTCTCAAGTGTCACAGCAAAATGGCCACTTTGGTGTTTGCTGCTATCCTGCCTGAGCCACAGAACCAGACAATGCAGGATCTGATGTGCGTTTGAAGCTTTGCTGGATGCGGCTGTTTCTCATTGCATGCTGTGCTGTACAAATGCTTTCGAAAATTCTACCCTGCTAAGTCAGCCGCCAATAGGGGTGGAGGGCAGGGGGCTGATTGGGTGATGGTAGGGCTGGACCCAGCCTGCCCTGAGCCAGAGAGCGAGCTGCAGATGCGAGCTGCTGTGCTGCTGGTCCTCACCTGGGACATCAAAATGCAGTCTGGCATCAGGCATGCCTGCTCATCGTTCAATACAGTCATGCTGCTTCACTTGCATTGTGGCAGCTGTGACAAAGCTTGTCACTGATGCTGTCACTGTCCTATTGCTTAGCTTGTGATGCAGGCATTGGTGGTCAGCCAACAGCTGGGGTAAATTTATAAAGTGCTGTACTTTGCCGTCATCAGATCTGCAGTTTGTCATTGACATGCAGGCCTCTCTGCTCAGCTTGTCTCTGTCTGCCCTTAGCAGTACTTACAGTTCCAAGCACTTTCTAGAAGAAGACTGCGTACTGAGTGTGATCAGCAGTACGCACAATTTTTCTTGACTGGGGCACGCAGGGTCTAATAATTGTTAGGGTCTTCTTCTAAGCCACAGTCTCCTTCTAATTCATACACAAAAGGCAAAGGTATTTAGTTTTGCCAGAAACAAGCATGCATTACACAGGCTGTGGCCGCGGCCAGCCAGCTTCTTCTCCCTCCTGTCACCACCCCAAGACACAACCCTTCACCTTACCTGTGCCTCCCCTATCCCGGGACAGGATGCGTCCACAGATGCTTTATGCTCGCTGAAAGATGCCCTGGCTGAGCGCAACGGCCCTGAGATGACTGCAGTGCAATGGCGCCCAAGACCTCAGAGGTTTGCTGTCAGGTGAACTGTGCAGCTGTGCATGCATGTCATGCCATCATTATCAATTCTTGATGCATGATGCAACAAAACCCCCAGACACCGCCAGTCAGTGGCTCAAAGTGTGTTGGCCGGTGGTGCTTTGATGGAGTGTGAATTTGGCCGTGCTGTACATGTTCAAGCTCATTATTACTATGGATCTGCCGCACATGCACACCATCAGCTGTTTCTTGCATGACCTGAGTCAAGAGCAAGTGAGTGTGTATCCATGTTGTAGGTTGAGTCAGCTGCATGAGCTGGGCCTTCTACCCCAAAGCAAGCCCCCCGGGGTGGATGCAAACGCAGCTCGCCCCTTTCCTGGAGATGACTCTGGCAGCAGCCCTGGGGTTTCATCAGGTCTGAACATGGACCACTCAGAGGCTGCCAGCTCAGCGTCTGGTCCCTCGCCCCCCTGGCCCACCCCTGCCCAGCTGAAGCAGACCCTAGCAGCATTTGGCAGGGCTCAAGCTGAGGAGAATGCTCACACCCTAGCTGCCAGGTAACATCAGCCCATGTGATTGCTTCAGCAGCGTCTATGAGTAGATGACAGTGTGCACAAGATCCAGCAAGCGTGCAAGCAAGATGCTGTCTTTGTCATCTGTCTCTGCTCCGGTCAACATGCTGCTGCAGAGAAGACAAGGCACCATACCAGTGGTCAACCAAGACTGCTTGCAGTACGTGTTCCGATGACCATGTTGTGCAGGCTTGTATGTGTCTTGCATCTTCATGCTGCTGTACACTGATGTACAAGTGCTGCAATTGCTCCCTCTGTCCTGCATTTCATCACTGGACCACACCTCAGCCTCAGTTGCAGCCCACCGCACTCACTTACAGTCTTACAATCTTACAACCTGACACTATGCAAATCTGACAATCTGACAGTTTCACAATCTTACAGTGTTGCAATCTTACCATCGTACAAGCGTACAACCTGACAATCTGGATGCAGGGAGGCTTTTGGTGCCTTGATCAACAAGATGCATGTGGCAGAGCTGCAGTCCAAACCAGCAGCAATGCCAAAGTCAGCCGACACTGGCCATGCATTTGTGCCTGCCACCTCCAGAGTCCTGACACTGGCTGAAGCTGCTGCCATGACGGAGCAGCTGCGTCACTCTGAGCAAGCTGTCAACCAAGAGGTGATGTGTTTCTGGCACAGTGCATTGCCCGCCATAGGTCTGATGTTGCATTACATGATTGTCAAGATTGTCATATTGATAGGCCTTACATGGATGCACAAGACAGGCTGCTTTGAAGAGACAAAACTCGTCCTGCACGTACCCAGCTCATCATGAGCTGGAAAGCATTAAATTATGATTACTGTCATTAGTACATTGTGTGTCTGTTTCAAGCTGATTCATTGAAAGCTGTCTTGCTGAGTGCAGTCTTGTCTGACATTGCTGTGAAGGGCCAAAAGTGCCAATCGAACATTAGCATTGCACAAGAACTGGGCATTTGTAGGGTTATAAGTATGTTCAGGGCTGTGTCATGTCAGAAGGCTCTCTATGCCTTGTGGCATTGCAGCAGCTATCTTCAAGACAGAACTACGTGCAAAGTCGTATCAACCCTAGCTCATGCACACTGCAAGCATGTGCTGCGCCACATGTGCACATGACACTGTCAAAGATACAGCAACAGCTTCTTAACACCCCCAAGGTCTTTGTAGTCATGCTTTGCCCAAGGTCTGTGCAATCATGCTTTGCAATGAGCTACAAGATAAGGTGTTGACTGAGCATGACGCTCTCACAACGCAGCATGCACCACACAATCTGCATGTGACTGCTACATGGCATACAGGTTGCTGAGAAGGCCCGTCAGAGGCACCAAGAAGCAGCAGCTGCTTCCAAGCATGCCTTGAAGTCTTCCCTCTACTGGAAGGGAGCGATAGGCAGAGCCCACTCCAACCTGAGGAGATCTGCCCTTCAGCAAGTGCACCAGGCCAACAGGGATGCCAAGCATGGGCTGGTGCAGATGGGGCATGGCAGGCAGGCCAAAGGGAAGCAGCAGCACCATGATAGGCAGCTGATGAGCAACTACCACGGCCAGCTGAACATGCTGAAGGCCTACACTCTGCGCACAGACATGCAGCACCGGTACAGCCTGTTTGTTTGTGCTGTGGTCATTTGACCATCAGCAAAGCATCAGCCTGTTTGATGCACACAGTGTGAGGTTTTCTATACTGGTTTTGACGAGAGCACATCAACATGCTCATGCTGTTGTCATCGTAGTACCCTGTGCTGTGGAGCACAAGCACATGGTTGTGTGCCATGACACTGTAGCTGTGCTCGCTATTGCTGTCACTCTGCACCGGAGGTTCTTCATCATCAGCTGCCATGTGTGCAACTTTCCTCCTTTGAGCTGGTGCTGAGCTGAAGCTGAGCCATCCAAAAACTGTTATAACTGCCACAAGTAAAAAGTGTTGCGTCGCTCACATGTTTCAGGGAGAAGCTGGAGACAGAAGCTGCCTGGGCAGCTGTGCTGGAGGAGCGCGAAGCAGAAGCAGAGAGGCAAGCACACATTCTGCATCAGCAGCAAGCAGCCCAGCGTGCCAAGCAGGTGGCTGGTGAGGAGGTACGTGCCATCCCGGTGTTGGCGGGAAAGAGGCGGCTGGACATTCTGCGAGAGCTTCAGGACCTGGTGGACACCCGGTGCGTCACCCTTCTGCTCTACATTGCGTCTCTTGAAAAACAGCAGATGGTGACCAGGGCATTGTGCAAACGTTTTTATTTACCTGTACATTGAGCAAAGCTGGTCTGCTGCTCAAAGTGCTGCATGCTTTGTTCTGCAAGCTTTCCTACTCTTTGTGCACAACCTCATCACACGCAACTCACGCAACTCTGTAACCCTAAGTATCACTTTTTTTGTACTCTTCATCTTGTCAGGTATGCATACATTCACATCATATACCAGCACTGCAAGGCTGGAGGACTTGGCAAATTATATCACACTTTACAGCTGCTCACAAGACTACAGCCAAACACCAGCAAACTTGTGCCAATGCACGAATTGTCAATTTGCTGCTTATGCAGCCAAAGAAATGCAGTGCTGTCTTGTAGGCGAAATGAGGAGATAGACAGCTTAGAGAGGACGGCACCATCTGGGGGTGTATGGGGCTCACAGCTGCAACCCCCCTGGTGGAATGTGCTGCCTCTGACCATGGTTGGGTCTGTTTCTGATCCCCAAGTCAGCAACCTGATCACTACGGTCAATGACAGCGCATTCTGGGCTGGAACAGAAGAACAGCATGGTGTAAACCTAGCAGCACAAGCTGAGCACGCAGCAACTTTGAATGGTAGTGTCAAAACGTCTGGATTCCAGTTTGCTGGGCTCACAAAACCATCAGGGCTGAGAAAGTGATAATTCATGGGGGTTTCTGAGTCAGCTTCAACAGAAGCCAGAGTTGAGCCCCAGGCAGCACCCTTACTGTCGGTCCTATTGGGCCATACATGCATGTTGTTTTGGTGCTCAGTGTGGGTTCTGTGCAGCGCAGCAAATGTGTACATGCAGATAGCACAGCTACTTCATTGCACAACCGGATGCTTGTACACGCGCTTGTCACCTGCACAGGCACACTACAGCAAACCATTCTCTCAGAGCCCTGAGTCGTGCACTTGCTTTAAGCTGCACCACAAAATACTTCAAAGTAGGCAATTGTGCAATACTGCATCCAAATGACTTCTGGAATACTGGAAATGTATACAAATAAAGATATAATTGCAAGCAGTCTGCACTACACGAGCAGAAGTGTCTAATCCCTGAGCTGCTGTGCAGACGCGTCATCTGCTGCAGAGCTGAGGCTACAGGCGCATTGCTAGCATGTCAAGAAACTATTTTCACATTGAGTACTGATATGCTTGGCAGATGCGGACTGAGCTGTGGGCTATGCAGCCTCACTGCACCAAAAGCCTGTATGTTTTCAGTCTGTTGAAACCTGGTCCTATACCATAGCATTGAATCATAACATACATTTGCGTTGAAGTCATATGTGAAAAATGTGACGCCCCCATATGTGTATATGGGTGCAGACCTAAGGCAATACATGCTATACAGCATGCGCTGGTCAACAACCTTCACAAAACTGTAACATTGACATGAATAACTTTTGAACACAAAACAAGTCTTTGCAGAAACCAATAGAGAAACATCTGTACCAGTGGCAGCCTCTATGCCCCTACCTTATGTATCAAAAGTCCCCTACAGGTAGCTACAACATTACTACCTCCAGAACGAAATACGAATTAGGCACAGAGATGACCATGAAAGCGTCTTCCTGTGCATCTGTGGACGCTTCAATTAATGTCACCGTGTAATGAGCACCGTCATCAACTACTCCGGTGCATAACTTGAAGAGCCTCTAGGGAAGACAGCTTGATCACAGAAGACAAGTGGCAAGTGACATACTCTGCACCGAAGCTTTCTAACTGTAGAGCTGTCAGTGTGGTCAGCCTGGCTAGCATGTGCAAATGTTCATCAGTGGGATAACCTAGAAGTTCTAGATCCCTGAGTTGGGACAGATGCTGTAATGCTTCCAGATTCGCATTGCTGAACTGGTCCATGTGTAGGCTTGTCAGCCTAGACAGGGCCGCAAAGGCGAAGTCATGTGGGACTGCGGTTGCCAAGGACAAGTGTCTCAAGCTTTGCAAATGTGTAAGGTGTTGGAAAGTCTGCCTGGGCTCATTCCCCTCAGTTGCAACTTTGAGACTGACCAGGTGCGGGAAGTCACTGCAGGAAAGATGAGGCAGACTCTCCTCCCAGTTGGTGCAGTATGTCAGCTCCAATTTCTCTATATGTGTCAACATTAAGACTGACTGAAGGCTGGCACAACTGTTCACATGTAGGTGCATACTGCGTATATGAGTTAGGCCGGCCAAGCCTCTTGCTGGCACTGCATGCATGAAGCAGCCTAGTCTTAAGCTTTGCAAATCATGGCAATCCATGAGCATAGCTTGCAGCTGATCATCGGTGACCTCCTTGGTGACAAGCCTTCTGACAGTCGACCCTGCGGGCAGTAGGGATCTGCAGGGACGGCTTTGTGTTGCTGGAGCACAAAACCCGGCTTACTTGCTGGTGCGACCCAGTGTTTACAAACCAAATGGTGGGGAGGTAGCTGTACTGCGAGCGTCCAGCGCCCCGGGGCGGGAAAACAGCGAAAGATTTGTTTGAGAAGGTCATGACTTGCTCCAGCCCAGTTCGACGTTTGCGAAACTTGCATGCCGAACGTCGGAGCACGGTACGAGAGTCACTGGAAGAAACTGTACAGCTAGCCCTGCAGAGGCTGGTGTTGCATCACCGAAATTCTTTTCCCGGCGAGAAATGCATCTCATGAACATACTGATTGCAAGGCAATTTCATGCAAATCGGCCTGCTACACGTTGGGGCGAATGCCTATGACAAGGCATCAAGGGATCTATACCTTGACTTGATGACACTTGAGTTGCTTTGAGACCAACAAACTCTGTGTGATAAAGTGAAAACAATGCAATACAGTTCATGCATATATTGCTTTTGATGAGACCTTTCCTGGTTCACAGCCAGGTGGAATTGCCAACAGGGTAGTGCACAGGGTCAGCGCTGCTGTCAATGTGATGGCTGAAGTATCCCACACATCAGGGCAGTCATGATTGCAGGCACACTTGCCAGCTGGGCTGCAGAAACTCAAAGCGTGTTGCCCAGACACAGCCAATCTTTCTCAGCTTTCCTTTGGAAGCACAAAACTTATTAGTGTGCTGACCATCAGCACCTAGATCAGCATGCTGATCTACATGCAGCAGATCGATCTTGACATTAAGTTCGCTTGGCCTCCAAGAGGCGGGAGAAGTAGAAGCTGGTGGCTGTCATCTCTCTCTTTGTGACTTTGAAGCCTGCTTGTTGGAGAGCAGCCTCTACATCTGCCTCAGCATGAAGGTACGCCCTGGTTGCCTGCAACATCCAGAACCTTCTCTCAGAACTTGGCAGTGCTGAGTTGTATGCGCAACCCACACATTACTTTGATGTTGCAGATCTTGGATGGCACAGGATGACATACAGATACAGGCAGTGTGCAGCACCATGAAACACACTCAAACTGCCAGACTGAACAGCACTTGTCTTCTGACGCCAAAAGTAGGTACTCACTGCCATGCTGGGCCCCTTAGTGACAGACAGTGGAATGTGTGCATGCTGGATGCCATAGCTCCTGCTGCAGCCCTTGTTTTTTGGCAACAAACAGCCTCCCCTGGTTGTATACAAAAGCCAAACCGCTGCCTTCAATCACTGCTCTAATTTGCAGCTGCTTTACCTTTGGGGCCTGGAAAGAGCTCTCCTATTCGCTTCAGAATGGAGTAGGCCAAGGTCTTGGGGGCAAAGCTGATGATCAGTTTGTCCTCTGCCAAACTGGCCAGGTGCTTGATCATACCATTAGCTTTATCCTGCAACCAGCCAAACCAAGCATGTCATTGGCCAAGCACACACATTTTCCCTGCTGCACAGAAACTACGGCAGAGCTGTAATCGTCAGGCCCTTCTGTGTTTGTGAATGTATGTTGGTGAGGTGGGGAGTCTCACAACCACTCAGGATTTGTCAGCACACTTGAACAAAGGATCTATACAGGTTGCAATTTTACAAAGCAATGCAACCAAGAAAGACTCAAGCAATCGGCCTTGACTGATTTAGCAGCAAATACATTCTGTGGCAGCTGGCTGAAGCTGACCCAAATATGTCCACTGCATGTACTGATTAGAGCTAAGAATGCAAGCTGGGGGTGCTTACTCCCGCCATTGGATGCTCCCACAGGTACACATAGCTGACCGGTGAAACATCATCAGCAGTGCATAGTGTCTATGGTGTTACTTAGCCTGTGCATATCGATCAATGTGCCTACCAGCATGTTGCCATGATAAAGTCTCAAGAGACCTCATGCAGCTTGCCTCACAGCACAATGGACTGCAGTACCTTCTGTCAAGGACTGCAGCCTGTGGTGAAGATTGTTACAGAGCGCAGCTTGCTATGGTGCTCATTTCAGCCTTTTTTTACTATGTACCGCATCATTGCAGCAATGGTGCTAGGTTGACAGTACACTACTGTGAGGCCACTGCATTACAGATACACCTAGCAGTGGAAGGGAACAGGCTTGGTGAAATGGAGATGACCACACCTGGGGGTAGTGAATCATGACGTCCAGGCAGACAACAGTGTGGAAGGAGCCAGAGATGGACTCCAGGTCTGTGGCTGAGAAGGTGGGGGCTGTGGCAGCTGGCTGCTCCCCACTGGACACTGCCTGCTCATACCGCCGCTGAGCTTCATTTGCCATAGAGCTGGAGATGTCACTGGCTGACACTGCACCACCCTGCAGACCAACGCCAATCAAGACCTCAGATCCCAAGCCGATGAGTGCAGTGCTGCTTGGGCAAAACCGGACGCCTCAAAATGTGGTGTATACTACTTGATGAGCCAGCACATTGTGTATGTGCCCAATGAAACACCATCTGAAAGTGCATTTGCATTGTCTATGGCAAACATGCAAATGAAAGGACTGTGGTGAGTAGCATGACCTCATCCGTGTGCTGCTAGGACCAGCAATACATTGAATGGTGCTACGCAACAGTGTCAATGCCAATGTGGCTTACGCAGACAGTCAAAAGTGCAGATGCGGCAGCAGCTAAGTTGCATGGAACAGCATCAGCAGTGCATCAGCAGGTAGTGAGATGCTAGCAAGTCTCTACCCTGAGGGCCAAGGGCAGCGACAAGCTGCCAGTGCCACAGCCAGCATCGCATATGCTTGTGCCCTTCACCCCTCCTTCTTCGTCAAACCAATTCAACACTTTGTCTACGGTCTGCTGATGGCCTGTGCGGATGTCTAACTGGACCTGCATCAGTTGACATGTGCAAGGATGACTAATGCTGCACCTTGAGAATGGCTGCCACACAGCTGCTGCCACCCCTGAGTTTGGCTCAGATGCATCTCACCGCCAAATGATTGTATCAAACAAATATCATCCACAGAAACAAAGTTCCAAGCATGGCCGTGTTCATTTGGCAATGTGGCCTGGACTGACAAGCTTGTCTTGGTTGACTTGCACACTGAGTGTCTGCAAGAGCGGTTTTGTGAGTGCATGTGCACCCAGTAAGGCCAAGTGTAAAGCACCTTGTTTACGTCATCAGTGCTGCCATATATTCTGTTCCATCTCTCAAATCCAGTCCCATCAAAGTATGATTTGACGGAGTCCTTCTCACTGCCACCTGCTGTGGCAGTCTGTGCTGTACGCCTGCACTGCACTACCAAGTGTTACAAAATGTTCAAGTGCTAGACAGCTGATGGTGGGACTCTAGCACGTCGCACCTTTTCTGAGGGTCTGTAGCTATGAGAGCTGCTGACAATGCTGCTATCGCAGCTCCACCGCCGAGCGCGATTGGAAGAGTTGCGCTCGCCTCTGCAAGGCTGCTGACAGCTTCAGAAGCATGTGCAGACCCCACACATGCAAACTGCTCTGCGGTCAAGAGGCTGGCGGCTATCTTTAGGCGATTTATGCTGGTGATGCGGCTGTCGTGCGACTGGTTTTTCGATTGAGTAGCAGTGCAGTGTGCACGTCGCCTTTGGTGGGTCTGGGTGCTCTTAGCGCGATGCACAACAGGGAGATTGCCATGCAGGCGGCAAGTGGGAACCGTCTCAGCTGCACTGTTCAACATCGTGCAATTTGAAGTGGCACTGTTTGCTTCTGCAACATTGCACAGTGTATCGGTTCTTATCCCGGTGCATAGGGTTTAATAGAACGCACATACTCTCAGACAGACGCTATGATGTCAAATTCGAAGCAACTGGCCAGGAAGCCAGTTGAGTCATCACCTCTGTACAGCTTGTGATCTCGGAGTGGCTTTGAACAAGCGCACTACGAGTCTAAAGCTCAGACTGGTGGCATCAGGGAGGGGGGCAGCGAGCACTTGCTGACGCACCCACCGAGTCACTTCTTCGAGGCAGTAATGCAAGCAGCGGAACTGATACAGTTGCGATCTGCACTGTATGAGCCTGAACTAAGAGACTCTGCGTATGCAAGGCATGTCTGCTGACGTGGAGTTCACACTCTGGGAATGGGAGCAAGCGGGTCTCTTGAGTCATGAAGAGCTGCGTCCAACCGTGCCTCCATACGTTCAGCCAGTCTTGATACACCGGGAGGGCAGCTCAACATGTAGCAAAGGGAATCAACCACAGGACAATAGCGTCCAGTCATTTGACTCGAGCTTACACAGGCAAGACTTGAACGTCACACAGGCCACACAGTCACCATCGAACACAGCAAAGTACACCAATACGCTCGTTGGGGAGCAGCAACCAGATCTTGTAGGAAGCTACAGCAAAGCAGAGTATGGCCGTAGACAGGCCAGCAATCGAGAGCATCAGAGGCGTTTTCGCCTCCGTCAGAAGGTGTGTCTGGCTGCTTGCAGCAAGGCAGAATTTGTTAAGCTATTGCCTTGCAGAAGACAGGCATAACTTGCATTCTCTGGCGTCAGGAACGAACACAAGCTGTGGAACAGCAGCTTGCGACAACTCAAGCAGAGCTGCAGGAGCTCAAGGAACGGCAGCATCAATTAGAGCTGTTGCTGGAGAAAACACAGATTTGTCAAGATGAGAATTTGCAGGATAAGGTAAGCTGCTCAGTGTCTGAAAGTTGGTACATTATGGATTGTTGCAAAGCAAGCATCAAGCTTCATGCCCATTTGATGTGCTCAGCAACATGTCAGGCACATGACTTGCCCTGCACATGTCAAGTCATGCTAAAGTTTTGGGCATGCGTGGTGCATAATGTCTGCAATGGTGCTGGCATGCAATGAAAGGATGTCATGGCATGTGTATTGTGTGTCATATGCATCTGTTTTTGACAGGATGGTGTGACAGACAGTCTGGCCAAAGGCAAGAAAAATCTGGATGGAACTCCACTCCTGAACGTCAGTCTAGTCAATCGGCAGGCTGTGATGACCACTGAGGAAGTCATTCAGATGTCAATACAAGACTTCTCTGCTTTGTGGGCTGTAAGTTGACAATTTTACAAGAAATAGTATTTTTGGTGTAGCCTGCAGTGTCCCAAGGATGACATCACGTGCTTCCTGTCACAATTTGCACTTACATCTTCTGCATGAGATGGTGTTGTGCACGACGCATGTGTTAGCCAGGACGTCTGCATCCATGTCAAAATACTTCTGCATTCCCAATCGTATGCGCAGCCACTGCCATAAGACATCCCATAGCTGCATGCATCAGTAATGATAAATTCATCCCAAAGCAGGCTCACAATCCTACTCCCTTCTGAAAGGATTGTGTGCTCTGCAGGACTACATCCGTGAGATTGGCTGCTGCCTGATTCAGCTGCCTGGGCAGGTTGGCGGTGTTGCTCAAAACAGACTGCATCAGCTTACTTTTGAGGCCATCAGGTTGATAGGCAGGCGTGTGAGGCTGACTGCTGATGATGGGCATAGGGCTCTCACTATGGGCGCCAAAAACAAGCTGAAGCCAGAATTTTATGTACACCTCCTGGTGAGTCAGGTCTGCTGCGTGGTGTTGCAGTTTGCCGACAATTATGATACTGTGATACAAGCTGTTTTAGACACAGCTGCATTGGGACTGAGTGACTGTCAGACTTTACTGTCTGGTCACTAACAAGCTGACATGTGCAGATGATGCTTGGCCTGTCTGAACATCAGATGAAGGATATGATGTTGCTGCGGCAGCTGTATCTTACTCGAAGACATCTGCTGAGAATGAGGCGCTCTGAGCTCATGGCTGGTGGTCATGGCAGGACAGCCCAGCCTACAGATGATGTGCCCAGAATGTCATATCTGGCAATTCTGTTAAAGGAGAATGCCTATGATGATCACCACCTGCTGTACAACATGACCCGGGCATTCTACTGTGGGGTAAGAGATGCCAGTTGCTGGGTTGAGTGCCAGTATTCATAGTCATATGCTCTCAGCACAATTCTACTCGTGAGGCTTGGACTGGGTTTGGCTTACTGTCTGCTTGCAGTTTTTAAGCTGCATCTTTGCTTGTGGTCTTGTTTGGTTCCCCCCTGGTCCTTTTCACTTCAGCACCATCACCTTGAGCGACAAACAGAACAGCGATGATAGTTGTCAGCATGCGTCTAATGTACTGTGCGCTGTGAGCACAGGTGTTGAGCATGAAGCAATCTGGCGAAGTGATGGTGCACTCGTATCCTAGTTTGCCGGTGTTGGAAGATATGCTGAATACCTTGGCAGCTGAGAGGGGCATCTTATCTGCTGAAGACATTGTAGCCAAAGCTCAGGAACGTCCTATGGAAGCTGAGTTGACTGCGTTTTGGCAATATGCAAAGTTGGTAAACCCTGATGTTGCCCCAAAATATGACTATATACCCTTCTGTGACCATGTGCATGCTGCCCTGGCTGTGAATTTCCAAGCATCCAGTCGTTGAAGGCACTTGACAGCAGCATGATGCCAAATTCAGCTGTCTATCAAGCTTCTTTGCTCCCAGCAGCGAAGAGTTCTGAAGCTTGGCATACAGGTTTTGGGGCCTGCCGAAAGTTTTGGAATTTCTGTGGCTGCAGACCGTCATATGCATGAAACAGCTCAGTCAATTTCTATTTCATTCGGCGTCGTGCATTTCTGACTTGTTCATTTGTTTGGTTGTGTAGAAACACAACCTTATCCTCACAAACCGATGGCCATTGTGGCGACTCAGCTTCTGATTGCAATTGAGATCATGGCTCAAATCTCTGTTGCAGGTGAATCTTGAATGTCATTGAACCGTTTTAGACCGTTAAATTTTATGTTTTCAAAAATTTGTTAAAGTAAGTTCTGTGGCCCATTTGACAGGGACTGTGCATCGCAAATCTATGGTGCCCGTACTTGGTGTATGCGCATGCATATGCTTTATCCGATGATCGTTTTTAGTCTCTAGACATTTATTTTATATCGTTTGGCTCGCCAATTGGCATGTCTTCATTTGAAACCTGAGCAGTCGCCGATAAAGTTTATGCTTGTGCCTGTGACAATGGTATTAACATGAACGCAGTTGTCTGTGGGATTGTCGTCTCTAGAGAGCAAAAGGTCAAGCTTTGGGGAGCTAGACTCGAAGCTGCCTGAGTCATCGCATTCTAACATCCGCACTTCATCTTCGCAGCAACTGGCGACAAATAGACCTGACGCTAGCCATGAAGACACCGTTGACATGAAGCTTAACCGTACAACTCTCAGACACTCTCGATTGAACATCGTCTACTCACCGAACGGGACGGTCGTAACGCAGTGATGCGTATGTCAGATCTTGTCCACTTGCAGAATGCAAAGTTGCAGTTCGAACCGAACACAGTTCCAGATGCAAGGCCAGTCACCTGACATCGAGTTCTCACTTTCAGAGTTGGAACAAGCTGGCCTTCTGGACATTGCAGAGCTACACTCGAGTGAGGTCTCAAGTCTTCCGCGACCCTCGGCACCCTTGGCACAAGGGGATAGGCGCTCACACAACGATGAAGTCAGCCATGTGCAGCTTGTCGTGAGCCAAACAGAGCTGCAACGCCAAGCCGCGAGCAGCAAAGCCCTCAGCTTTCTACCACAAGTAAAGCCAGAACTGGACTCGAAGGTCAAGTCTCATGCGCTTGAGTTAGAGCACGCGTCGGAACTGCTTGGCACACGTAGTTCCAGAGCCGAAAATGAGCGTAAGCAGGCAAGCAACCGAGAGCATCAAAGGCGTTTTCGACTTCGCCAGAAGGTATACACAATTGCTTGCAACAGGCAGCTGCTTGACATATCAAGTCAAAATTGACCGCATGTGCACAGAATAGCTCATGCCCCCAGCGCTTCCTTTCTAACATACGAATATGCATCTGGCGCAGGCAAAGACACAAGCCGTTGAACAGCAGCTTGCAAGCACAACATCTGAGCTACAAAATTTGAAGGCTCGGCAGCTTCAATTAGAGCTTTTGCTGCAGAATGCAAACATTGGGAATGACCTCAGTGCATTGTCTGCCCAAAATCAGGTGATATGAGCTGTCCTATGGCTATCTGACAATGGCTCTTGCTCAAGGTATCAAGCACATACTTCCAGCAGCACCAGCTGGATTGCACATGCACCTGCTGCAGCTGTCTGGGCAAAAGTGTCACAAACAGAAGTCTTTGCTCCACTCAAGGACCAGTCTTGCTCCCAAAGCTTACATTGGCATGCTACGCTGCAATGGTGACCATGCATGCAGGATGCAACAGTCATCATTTCTGGCAGTGGTCCAAATTTTGTTCTGACACTATGCATTGTTCTGGTAGAATGTTGCAGCCAATGGCGCAGCTAGGCAGAAGCAAAACCTGGATGGCACCCCACTGTTGAGTGTGAGCCTTACCAACAGACGGGCCATGATGACCACTGAGGCAGTCATACAGCTGTCAATTCCAGACTTCTCTGCTTTATGGGCTGTAAGTCTCTCCATGCCTTGATATGTTACATCAGCATGTGTAGCAGACAGTGTCAATGACTGCCAGTTGCAGCAGAGCAACAGCTGATCCACTATCACACACACATGGTTGCATGTGCCAGACAACCTCTGCAATGCTACACATACGTAGTGCACCTCATGACAGCATGCAATGATTCACGCTAAACACAATGTGCAGCTGCTGCTCTGTGCCTCTTGCACAGGGATTACACAGCAAGTCTCTGTATTGCTCTACAGCACAGTGCTCACAAGCCCAGTCAGCCTTGATGCCACATAGTCATGTAATGATGAAGACCCATCATCACGCCTCTTCTCCTTGCTGACAAACAGTTTGTCTGTGCAGGACTACATCCATGAGATTGGCTCTTGTCTGCTTCAGCTGCCTGGGCAGCAAGGCAACAGTGTACAGAACAGGTTGCATCAATTGACTTTTGAGGCCATCAGGCTGGTGGGCAGGCGGCTAAGGCTGAACCTTACCGGGCATAGAGCTCTCATCAGCACTGGTCTTGGAAGTCCATCTCAAGCAGCTCGAGCCAAGCTGAAACCTGAATTCTATGTACACCTGCTGGTATGATCTGCTCATGCTTTGTGATGCCCTGTCAAGTGGATTTGTCGCATGAATCCATGAAAGCCTGTGGAATGTACAAACAAAAGGGGCAGTCAAAAATGCCCAGGTCAACCAGAAGTTGTAGGTGAATGCGTCATGGCAGCTTCATGCGCAACATGTTCCTGGAAAGTCATCTATTCCAGGCAAACACATTCCTCAAGCTGCCTTCTTGCTGCATTACAAGCAACAGGTTGGCTATGTTCTCTGCAAATGCTGATGTCAGCAAAGGTGTGCAGGGGTTGCTGGACCTTTCTGATGCCCAGCTGGAAGATCTGATGCTGCTGCGCCAGCTGTATGTCACCAGGCGGCACCTGCTGAATGTGAAGCGAGTGGAGCTCATGGCTGGTGCTCAGGAGAAGATGCCTCACCCTGTAGATAGTGTCACCAGGATGTCAGAGCTGGCCGCTCACCTACAGAAAAACGCTTCTGAGGATCACAACCTGCTGTACAATATGTCGCGTGCCTTCTACTGTGGGGTGAGTACAACAGCATCAGCAGCACTCGGGGTCCATAACTTAGCTGGAACATCTCATGACTGTGATATCGCAGTCTGCTTGAGTGGCACTGCCTGGAGCCTCCCATGCCTTTCAAGAAATGTTTGCTGGCACTTTGCCAAGAGCTCAGAAAGCTGTTACAGCCAGGCAACTGAGCTTTGCCTTGCCTTGCACAGCTGACTGATGCGCACCCAGATCACAAGCTGTGATTGAATCCAAGCATCTGCTCTTTCTCTTGCATCCAACACTTCATGGCTGCTTTGATCATTTGAACATTTTCCCCTGGCAATGCTATGCGTGGGCAGCTGCAACAGAACCGCCCAGGCTCTGAGTGCATGCTTCTCACGCCATGTAGTTTGCCAACGCAGGTGCTGAGTATGAAGCAAGCTGGGGAGGTGATGGTACACTCTCATCCTAGGATGCCAGTCTTGGAAGACATGCTGAACACCTTTGCAGCCGAGAGGGGCTACCCTGCTGATTGTGACCTTGTCGCCACTGCACATGCAACTTCAATGGAAGCTGAGTGGGCTGCATTTTGGCAGTACACACAGCTGGTCAACCCTGATGTTGCACCCAAACATGACTATGTACCGTTCTGTGATCGCTCTCACGGCAATCTTTTTGGGAAGTTTCAAAGCATCCAGTCCTTCAAAGCATCAAGCCGGCCATCTGTGAGATCAACCACAGCTTTCCAGCAGCATGCTTTGCCATTAGTTCAGCAGTACAGCTCAGCAGCGCCTATGCACTGAACTTTTGACAAGGCTGCAGACAATTGGCGAACTCTTCTCAGTGCAATGTGGGCAACTTTTTGATCTTGCTCCTTTTCAGCTAACATTCTTGTTCTGCTCAATCTTCTGAAGATATCCTGCTCATGCCATAGTACGTATCACGTCCTACAACAAAACTTGGGTTTCTGTGGCACAGGCTTTGTTTGAGACATACCATGAGCATACTAGATTGTTGATTGAGTCGATTTCCACTTGCCTGTGTCTTGTTCATAATGTGTGGTAGCTTATTCTTTTTTCTGTGATGATTATGCTTGAATAACTTCTAGATGTCACCTTTGTGCATGTCAGACATTTTTTGTACAAACCGGTTGTGAATGTACTGTTCAGCTTGCCTGTGCTGCTTTCACACATATGCAAAGTCAAATTGCTGAGCAAGCCTCCGCTTGCTGTTCGGCCAGTACTGTCACACTAGTGCAGGCATTGCAACAATGCGTTGCACTGTATCTGTTCTGTCAGACCCACCCCTGTTGTCATGGATGCTTGGAAGGGGACTTAGACACACTGTGCAGCTTGATACAGCTATACAATTTGGATGGGTACTGCATCTGTCCATGTCATAATGCAAGCATTCGATCATGCATCCAACTTTTCCTTGAGCATGATGATGATTGCATGCTTTTGATTGATGCTCGAGTCATGAGTCAGCAGGAGCAGTCTCCTGCAAGCTGCTGCTGCCATCTCGTCCAATGAGTGCAGCTTCATCTCCTGCGTTTGACTTTTACACGTCTGGTGCCGCCAGAACCTAACAAATCTTGAGAGTTTCAGCCAAAGCTCGCTGGTTGCAACTTTGCTCTCAGAAAGACTTGCTCGGGAATTCCGCCACAAGTGCCGTACTTGAGGGGCTGCTCACAATCTGTGCACAAGCAACGTTCACAGCAAAGTTGCGAAGCTTGCGCGTGCGCAGTGCTGGACCACGGGTCTCATTTGAACAATCGCACAGCCATGCATAATGGACCGACAGGACCGTATTCTCAGCCCATTCCAGAAGACGTGTTTGGTCCTATCCAAGACGCAGCAGCAGCATCTGTGGCTGATACAGGTGATGCTGCTGACAGATGAGCTTGCTCTCCCGTTGCTGACTTTAAATGCTGCTGGCCTTTCTTTGACCTATGTTGTATGTATAGGCAGCAGTACTGGTCCCAAGGCTGTCAGCGTCATGTATAGTCGAGGGGACACTGTCTGGTACAGACAATGTGATGGCACAGATGTGCCTGCAAAGGCAAGTTGTTCACTTAAATCATCATGCATCTCATATACTGCAAGGTGAGACGTCGAACGGCTGTGCAGGTGGTCGCTGTCGATATGGCAGTGTACCCACCGTCCTATGGGGTCATGATAGGTGACAACATCAGAGAGACAGAGGCATCTCGTCTGAGGACCAGGGGATCTGTGACAACCCCACAACCGTCAGAATTGCATCACCCTTCCTTGCCAAACAAGCAAACACCAGGTAGGGCTGACTGTCTCAATAGCCGCAAGTTGTCTTGATAACCATCAGTTGCTGCTGTCAGCCAGCCAGCTTCTTCAGACTCCATGACTCTCCTTTTTGTTCTCACACACGATTCTGTGCAACAGGTGTTGCAGCATGTACATCATGTCAAAGCTGGCTACATACAACAGTACATGCAGCATGTAATACTGCATTGTGCAGCCTACAGCACGTTGCTTGTATCAGGAGCTGATGCAGATCATTGCCTCCTTGCCTGCAGAGTTGGACCTTCAGGGCGCAAGCTCTGGGGCTAGCTTTGGAGACTTCACAGACGCAGCTGACACATTTGCCCTCCCGCATGGTCATCAGCCTACACCTACTAGCTGGCACACTTCAACTGTGCCTGAACCACAAATGTCAGGACGCCAGCAAGTCACTCAGGCTTCTTTGACAACGCCCTGGTCAACTGCCCCTACGAGTGAGGGCATGCAGTTTGAACAAGACCCTGCAAAGCTGTCTCGTTTACAAGCAAGCAACGGTGGCAGCACCATGACAGACCCATGGCCGCAGCAGCACTGGGCAATATTAAATGGCAGCCGGCCTGCTGCTACCAGCTTCACTCCCACACATACTGCACTGAAGGGTAGCTTTGATGACATCAGTGATGGTGATGATGGCTTTGGTGACTTTGCTGCAGCTGACCATGGCTCCACAAATGGGAGCAGTCAGGTACAGACGTCTCAGCAGCCTGCTGTTGCTGCAGCTGACAGGTCAGTTCTTCTTCTCTCAGCATCTGCGTAGGCACTGACATCATACCACAACAAGGCGCTGTCCTGTCCAAACAAGGTTGCAAACTTGCTCATGTGCGTCTGACATATATGTTGCTCATGTCAAGTGGCCATACCCTGGCTTTGTTCTCTGGCAGAAAGTACACAATCAAGCCTGACAACATTGAACCGCACCTGAGTGATTGTGCCTAATGTGATCATATCTTGTGATGCTCCTGACCGGTACTACAGCTGGTCATTGACAATCTCATTGTGTGTTGTTCAGGTCAGCGCCGTTGTCACTGTCCCTATTTGGAGAGGACAGCAAAACTTCTTTCTCAGAAGAGCTGCCAGCCTCTCTGCAAGTGGGGCCAGTCTGGAACCCTGCTTGGCTCACTCCCCCCTCACCTTCTTCCTCACAGCATGCACAGCAACCTTCATTTAGCCATCCCAGTACAATCCCGTATGCATCTTCAGCGAGAGAAGTGCCTTCGCCTCATGCTCAGCATGGTGATGAAGGCCAATCTGAGTTTGGAAGCTTCACTGGCAATGCCAGTCAGCCCCCTGCTTGGCCGCTTTCTACGCCATCGGTGGAGTCAGCTCAAGATTACCTTTCAGAGGTACACAGGCAGGCTCCCAGCCCACTGCATGCAGCCATGAGCACCAGTCAGACTGGGTTCAGCAACCAGCATGAAGAGGGCTTTGCTGGTAGTGGACCTGCAAGGAGGCCTGCCACAGCTGCAGCCAGAGCTTCGTTGCTTCAGAGCATGGACAGATCAGTGCCCATCTCATTGGGGTTGTTTGGAGAACAGAGTTACGAGGATCCTGTGCTGGAGTCGGCAGATCAGTCTGTTGCCCATGCCCAAGATGCATCATCTCATCAAGAGGCTGCACCCAGCAGCCCTGGACACGCTTCTTGGGGAGCAGAGCAGGTTGCTTTTGCTACCCCAACATCTGCTCCAGGGCTGCCAGAAACAATCATGACTGACTTGGAGCCTTCATGGCAGCAAGCAGATGCTACTTCAACTCCAGGCCATACCTCCTCTTCCTGGTTGCCTGATCAAGCCGCTGCCAGTGTTCCTGAACCCTTTTGGCAAGGGGCTGCATCCAGTCATCCCGCCACTTCTTTGGTGCCTGATCAGATGCTCCCTTCAGATGACCCTGACAGCATGTGGCACAGTGCAGATCCACAGGCCTTCTCTTCTTTTTCAACAGTGTCTGATCAGGACCAGCAGCACATGTTTGCAGCCACGTGGCCCCAACCTGGAACTGACACCTCCCCCCTGCAACCCCCTTCCAGACAAGCGGTCTCTGGTCCCATCTCTTTGGAGTTATTTGGGCTTGAGGAGAGGGAAGATGAGCCCCTTGAGATCCCCCTTCAGACCACCATCAGCACATCAGGCGCAGAACCACAACTGGATAGCCTTGCCACCCAATCCACACATTCCTTTGGTGATGCCCAGCAGCTGTCACTCAGCAGTCAGGTGGCGCCTATTTCTCTTGAGCTCTTTGGTGGGGTGGAAGCTTCAGATGCGCCCCTGGAGTTGCCTATTCAGGCAGCCATCACAGTGATGCCCACAGCACAAAGCACAGGCCAGGACGCAGGTAGGCCCAGGCAGCACACACATCCCAAACTTCAGTGGCTGCAATGCTGCAAAGCAGTTGACATAGCCTTCTGCACCGGCAGCTTTTGATGCAGCGCAGCATTGCTTTCTCTTTGGCACAGTTGCATGCAGTGATGCCTGACCATGCAAGACCAGTGCTTTTGGCACACCGACAGAGGTCATGTAGTGTACTGCTTTTGAGAGACAAGACTTGTCCTGCACATACCCAGCAAATTTATTGTTATCATTATTATTATCATCATTATTGTTATCATTATTATTATGTATTGTGAAGGAGGAAGTCAATGGGCTGGTGTGTCTGAGGTGGTGAGGCAGGCTTCCCCAGGGCCGGTGTCTCTGGAAATCTTTGGCCTTGAGGAGAAGGAAGATGAGCCTCTAGAGCTGCCTCTGCAGGCTGCTATCACAGTGCTGCCCACTCCTGATCCAGGCATGCATCTCGCTTCAGTCATGCCTTAAACAATTCTTGAGCAAACAGGTTGTACTAGGGGATTCCTTGCTGTTGCTGAACACGTGAAGTAGCTGCACTGAGCATGTCTGTATACACAGCGGAGAAGTATTGGCAGACATCAGCTTGACAGCGACATGCATGCTGAGCACAGACACACAGGCTTCAACTCTGTGTTGTTGCCTTCCATCAGTGAAAGCAGACAGGATCAGCAGTTGCTGTGACAACACAAAACCAATGTTAACTGTACCATGGTCAGCCAGCTGTCACGTGATTCTCAGCCTGACCTGACTTGATAAAGCACATGCAGCACTTGAGCATGAAGCTGCCTGTCATGATGCAACGTGCAAACAAGGTGCAATGTGTTGCAGTGGTCCAAGAGGCAGCCAGTCAAGGTGACTCCGCTGGCTGCTGGTCTGCACAGACCCTGCTCATGCAGGTACTCCTGTCACTGCCTCCCAACTACTCTGAGCTCGTATTGCAAGGCCTGTGTCTGCATGAATCTGTGAAGCTTTGTGAACATTGCATATTGCTGTCTTCCCCTGTGTGAATCACTCAATATGATTGTTGTTGGGCCAAATCGCATCAGCTTTGAAACCAAAGTAAAGATGATTTATGACTGACGATCTCAGCCGCCTTAGGCTCCAATTATGATGGCTGAAAAGCGTAATTGTTTCTATTCTTTCTTTGTTATGACTGCTGATATGTTGTGCAGGCATGCGCTTCTGAGCTCACCAGGGGCCATCACATCTGGTCGCAGGTCATTGGCAATGGCGTTGCAGAGGCTTTCCTACAGGACCCAAATGGGGCTGCCTATTTGCAAGCCCTACGTCAAGTCTGGGTGGTAGCCTTGCTGCTCCAAGCTTCAGCTGACGTGCATGGAATCAGCTCGCATGAAACCTCTACCACCCAGCATGCATTTGCAGAGGCCAGCAGGCAAAGCATGGCCAGGGTCCTAGGTACTGCCCCAGTGTCCAGCCCCAGCCCTTGCAAAGTGCATAATGCATTGTCAATGCCCCTTGCCTTATGCATGCACATTGACCATGTGAACTGCATGAACACATTTGCTGCATGCTGTGCATGTCAAATGACACACTGCAGCAAGCACCAAGAGTACAAGCCAAAACTCTTACTTTGAGAATCTTGGGAAATCTTGTGCAGGTGATGATCGGGCTGGCACTGAGCAGTCCCTGTCAACTTTATTGACTGCCCAAGAGGTGCAGCAACAAGTCCAAGGGAGCGCACAGCAGGCTGTGGAGTGGCTGGGACAATCACAAACACAGCCCGCAAACAGCAGCTTGGCGCCAGCCTCCATGCAGCGTGAGGGCTTGTGCCAGCTCAGCTTGCTGCCTGTGGAAGTGATGCACATGGCCACAGTGCAGCTGGCACCAGGCCAACACTGCTTGGTGAGCCATCTTCATCCCACGCATGGGGTCCTGTATGGGGTCCTGTCACCAAACATCTGCTCACGTGCATTGTTGCTCACCTGACATGCTCTATGATTGTGATATAACATTTCTGGAGTGTCTGTCTCAAGTCTGCGTAAAGTCAGCAACATGCCCTGTTCCTTCTTTTAGCTGCCGATGCAATATGCTTGCAATGCTTTTGTTGCTGTCACCTGGTTGAGGGACATCTGTTAGCATCACCTTTAGTAGTCTGCTCATCAACTAGACCTTTTCATGTGTGTGCATGTGTCAATAATTTTGACGAATAACCCCACGTACGTGACTGCTATAGGCAATCATGGCAGCTTTATGGACAAACAGAGTGGGCCTACCTGTGCCGCCTGCTGTGTAAGCAAGCCCTTTTGCTGAGAACACTGTTGGGCACAATGTCAATGCTGCAGCTGTCAGGATTGAGATGCTCAGTGAAATAGATGCTGCTGAGTGATGCAAGAGAATGCATCGATGCGATGCCTGTTGGATCATGGATGCGCACACCATGATCTGCCCAGCTTGGTGCAGAAAGCAACTTGAGTTTGACATGCAAGCTGGTACAAGCGCACTGGATCAGTAAGACAGCTAAGGTCGCAATTGGGTAGATAAGATAGCATAAGTTTCCCCAACAAATGAGTCCAGAAGCATATTCCACACGAGTTACACTGACTCCAGGGCTTCTGCTTATTGCTTTCAAAACATACATGAGCAGCAGCTATGCAATATGCTTTGTCCCTGTAGCACGTTGGTATTGGTAGCCATGTTTTTCAACACTTTCGACAGCTGTGTCAGACTCTGTTGAGATTGAATTCAACTGTTCAATGTTGGGTAAACCTAGACATGTCAATGTCTTGCATACCACAAATGCAGCATGCTGCGCAGTGGGCCTATCGTCCGGGCCAATGCAATTCAAGTTAACAGGACCGTGTGATTCGAATTAACATACACTCAGTGGCACTTTCAAGCTGTACATTAAGCCCAGAAAAGAGCAAACGCAAGGCAGTATCAGTGTCTGCATGCTCTGCAAAACGAAAGTATTTCGACCCACCATGCCACTGCCCCTGCATATTGGAGCACCAGGGCTGCAGTTGTCAACTACTTCAGTCACATGTCAGGAAGCTGCAAAGCTCTGTTGCTCAATCAAGTTCTCAATCACAGCTGAAGACTTCTTACAGTAATGGGTCTGTTCAGCCACGGCTTCAGCTGACGCATGTCACTGCTGTTGCATTCACAGTCTCTTGCCTCATCAAGCAGCTGCAGCCCATGCGATACTGGCTGTGGGCTGCCAGCTTCATTGTTTCTCTTTGATCAAATACAACGCTTTACTGTCAATGACCATGCACTGACCCACGCACAGTTTCCCAATACAGGCAAGCAGAATTGTGTTATGAGTGCAGGCACCAGGAGCAAGCTGAGAGGAAAAATGGCCACCGCATGCAACCTTGCCAGCATGGTCAGCCCTGAACCAGTCTGCTCAAGTGTCTATATAGGCTTGCTGTGAATGCTGGCATCACTCCAGATGCTGTGGATGCTGGCACTACTCCAGATGCTGCGGCAACGTGGACCCAGTCAAGAAGTTTGGGCTAATCTAACCACAAGAAAATGCAAATGTACACATGTACAAGTAACAAGCAGCTTGCAGCTTGCTGGGCCTGCATGGGAATGGCACCAGGCAAGCTGTGAAGCTAGCGCAATGCGCATGCACAGGTACATATGCATGATGATGAGCAGCATCTGCTTTGCTTTGGACAGCCCTGCTGTGCAATAGTAAGCCCCGCTTTTGTTTGCAGATAGACAGGTGTACACCAACTTGCATCTGTCTTCACTGCAAATTGTGGCTCTTCATGCAGGACCAAGGCGCCCTGGCTAGGACTATGGAGCTGGCTATGGCTCTTGTACTGAGCAGCAGTGCAGTGCACGGGGCACCTGCTGCTTTGCTTGCGCTGTAGAGCAGCTTCAGCAAGCAACATGTAAGCAATTTCTCCTGTGTTTCTGCTTGTTAGAAGGCTTCCTTCAAAGTTGGCTGCGCATAATCTGCTGCACCATAACAGCTGAACACATACTGTGACAGCTACACAGCTTTTTGGTAGCTTCTGCAGGTATACAGCAGCTTGTACAAAATTAAAGCTTGGCAGTCCAGCTGCACGATGGCTTACAGGAGTAAACCTGCAGGAAATGTTGCCTGCCTGCCTGCTGAGCAGCAGCTTTCTCAGCTGTGAGATTTTTGTTGCAGTCATATCATTTCAGCCATGTCAGCACAGCCCTATCAGATCTCAATTGTGTTGATACTTGCGCCCACTTTTAGTCAAGTGCAGCAGCTATGTATATCATGCATGCTCTGACTGCAGGGTGTCCTTCTATGCCAAGCTGTGCTTTGTCAGCTGGCATGACAAAGAGAGCTTACACGTATGGTTGAGATCCAGCATTTCCTGCAGGTCGTTAATGCAAACGCAGAAGTGCTCAGGCTAGCTGTGGGCTACCAATCCCCTGGCAGAGCTGAAGATTTCATGACAGCCAGCTTGAGCAGCTAGGCACAACAGGTGTTGGCTGTTGACATCTCAGAGCTCTCTAGATCCAGGCTCACTGTGTTCACATTGCAGCCCATCACATGAGGTACAAGTTCACAGCAGCTGCTAGCATGTAGTTACCAAGGCCCGCTTATTTAGGTCGCTTCCAATTAGGTCAACAGTCATACATTTAGATAGTGCTGCACCAGGGTGTTACCCCCTCGCTGACAGCTGAACTCTTAGACTAAAGCTCTTCCTTCCAAACTTGATCACGTAATCCCCAATGATGAGCTGACTCATGATACCAAGGCAGTCGGGGATGCAAGGGAATGCTGCAATGTACAGCAATTCAAATATTTGGATGCAGACTTTTGACTGCTGCTGTATCATATATATACGAACGTTTCGCTACTTGCGCGAGCAATATTGTAATTAATATTACAATACTTTCGAGATCTTAAAATGGTTCCTATATAGCTATAGCGTTAGCGTTTAAGGACGCAGTATAGGACTTGACACGCTTTTGGAACCCATTTAGTAAGCGAACAACGTAACTACTTATAAGTCATCAATGATATTACTTGCCTAGTAGCCGAACTTGTGCATGGCTGGTACAGAATCATGCTAAACGCCCATACCTTCCAAAAACTTGACTACTGCAGTGAGTTATTATATTCTACAGCTATTGGTGCACCCATAAGGCTTGTAAAATGATACAGAGTCTCTAATACCAGTCTAACACCGGATATCCATGGGCCAAGTTCAGACACGCTTGAGGATGCATATGCCTACAGAAAGAAAACTGGTTCAAACAGCTGTGGCAGCAGCGTTTTGTTCAAATTGGGTACTCTCAGGCGGCAATAAGGCCCGGTGGAGTCCCACTCAAAGCATGCCACAAAGGAAATCATTGCATTGTGAGATGATGGATGATGGACGTGTCTTGGGTGACTCATCAACCCACATTTGAGGTGTGTTATAAGGCTCTGGACCATTACAGCAAAGTAGGCAGTAGATAGCTGAATGCAGTCCGGTGCCAGCATGTCTTTGATAGCTAAGTTGAACCTGTACTGCAGTTTGAAATACTGTTGTACAGGGTAGGTCGAGTGCGGCACTTTTCGTGCCAGCTCGTCAGCTGATACGAGGACCTGCGACACCAACTGTTGCAGATCCTCCTCCGAAATCTGCAGTCCCATCCAGACCTCTTCAGCCGATATGTCTGGCACTTGCATGATGACATTGTTCAAGACGGCTCGGCTGACAGCTATTTGCACAGTTCCGTTGAAGTCTTCGGCCATCGAGTCGTCGCTGTCGTAATCAGGCCCCTCGTGGTATGGGACGACAGGGCCTATAACGGCAGGAAGGATGTGATCCATGACATACTTGCGCCGCAAGTCAGCGTACCAAGGCAGAACAACTTTGCGGACATGTTTGTTCGTAACGGTCAACCGTAAAATAGAACGTGGGTCTAGCCTGCCTACGACCTGTTGCAGCAAGTCAGGAGACAGTTGTAGCAGCGTCGGCCGCAGTCGTTCCACTTCGCCGTGTGGTGGGATGTTGCGTTGCAAAGCTCTGTTGGCTTCTCAGGTCGGTTCTCAGGCAGTGGAACTTGAGTTGACCATGTCCTTAGACGGATTGCTTGCCACGCACAACGTGAGTTCCAACATAACATTAAATGGAATTGGTAAATTTTACGCACAACATGACATGTACAACTGTTCCGTTGTTTTATTATTCTTTTTTAATGAATCCGAAGACGATTTCTTCCCGACTCAGCGAGCGATGCAGTGAATGTATCAGTGTAAGTTTTCATCAAATTACAAGATGGGGCTCAACTTGTAGGCATGAAACGCATTGACATGCATCTCGCAGTAAGTCCTCTGAAGCTGCTGTGCTGGGTGCCGAAAGCTGCTTTACAATGAAAGCGTCTGACCCTAAGCCCAAGTCAAGCCGTGGAAAACGCTGCCGGTCACAAGCCCAATTGCAAGGCAAAAGCATGTAGTTCCAGTGTTTCCTTAATATATCGAAACTCAAAATACACGTTGCCAAGGACGCACTGGTCTGCAGAGCCTGATAACATGCCTGGATTAAGGTGATGCTGTGGCACACTGTTCCAATGTTGGTTGACATGCGCTGCTCAATTATGCACTCAAGTGTCTATATAGGCTTGTTGTGGATGCTGGCATCACTCCAGATGCTGTGGATGCTGGCACTACTCCAGATGCTGCGGCAACGTGGACCCAGTCAAGAAGTTTGGGCTAATCTAACCACAAGAAAATGCAAATGTACACATGTACAAGCAACAAGCAGGCTTGAGATGCTTGCAGCTTGCTGGGCCTGCATGGGAATGGCACCAGGCAGGCTGTGAACCTAGCGCAATGCGCATGCACAGGTACATATGCATGATGATGAGCAGCATCTGCTTTGCTTTGGACAGCCCTGTTGTGCAATAGTAAGCCCCGCTTTTTTTTGCAGATGGACAGGTGTACACCAACTTGCATCTGTCTTCACTGCAAATTGCGGCTCTTCATGCAGGACCAAGGCGCCCTGGCTAGGACTATGGAGCTGGCTATGGCTCTTGCACTGAGCACCTGCTGCAGTGCTTGCGCTGTACAGCAGCTTCGGCAAGCAACATGTAAGTAATCTCTGCTATATATCTGCTTGTTAGAAGGCTTCCTTGTAAGCATATTACGCATAATCTGCTGCACGATAACAGCTGAACACATATTGTGACAGCTGCACAGCTTTTCTGAATCAGTAGCTTCTGGAGGTATACAGCAGCTTCTACAAAAGTAAAGCTTGGCAGTCCAGCTGCACAATGGCTTACAGGAGTAAACCTGCAGGCAATGTTGCCTGCCTGCCTGCTGAGCAGCAGCTTTCTCAGCTATGAGAGTCTTGTTGCAGTTATATCAGTCAGCCGTGTCAGCACAGTCCTATCAGATCTTAACTGTGTTGATGCTTGTGCCCAGTTTCAGTCAAAGCTTAAGTGGCAAGACTGTGTCTGCCCAGTTGCTTATTCTATTGTTGTACAAAAGCAAGTATGGCATCGAGAAACAGACTACCTTTGTCAAGACTTGGTGGTATGGTCCGGACAGAAGTCAGCCTAAGAAGGCAGCAGTTTCCAGCCTGTCTGGGTACATGCTCAAGAATTGGCATAAACTGTCTGACCAGCATCATTGGGCCCTGCTTTCTGACATAGGAATAGAGGCACAGTTGAGCAGTTTTACTACAATCACTGGGTGGGCAACACAGCTGAAAGTACCTGATCAGGCCAGCACAGCCATCACAGCATCTTACCAAGTGAGACCACAGACATGCCACAACCTGGATGATCTCTTTCCTTGTCAACATCCTACTTGTTGCCATGTGTGTATGCCACAGTACATGCATGTGTAGTTTGAGTTGACCTGCTTATTTACATGCATTGACTTTTCTTCGGTATGTTTATCGACTGGGCAAGTTATTACCCGGGTAAGGACCCTGTCTTACTTGGCAGTCGATGTATACTTCTCTTGCAATACAGTATGTGAAACACAGTGGTGCTTGATGCAGGCCTCCTCTCAATTCACCCAATTTTCTTGACACTATACGTGTATATCTTCGAGAGTCTGGACATCACAAGCACACTTGATATTTACATTGGGACTGACCAGCGCTCTACCTTCAGCTCTTGTCTAATTAGCTTCTTGTGTCACTAAGTGATTGCTGCCGCATGGCCTGCTAAGCAGGCCCCGCTTGGCTTAGAAGATAGCAGAACCCTTGCTGAACCTAAAAATGTAATTAGTAATAAGTCACCGATGATTTCAATAGTCGCCTGTTCGAACTGGTGCATGCCTTGAGTGAATCATGCTAAGTGCCGATACCTTCCGAAAGCTTGACTATTGCAGTGAGTTGTTGTATTCTTTAGCCATTAATCCCCCCATAAGGCTTGCAAAATGATACAGTGTCTCTAACACCAGTCTAACACTTGGTACCCAAATTCAGAGACGCTTGAGGATACTATATGATATGCCTACAGAAAGAGAACAGGTTCAAACAGTGGTGGCAGCAGCGTTTTGTACAAATTAGGTACCCACAGGCGGCGATAAGGACTGATGGAGTCATACTCAAAGCATGCCGCAAAGGAAATTTTTGCACTGTAGGATGATGGATGATAGACACGTCTTGGGTGACTTATCAGCCCACTCTTGAGGTGTGTTGCCAGGCTCTGGACCAGCACAGCAAAGTATGCAGTTGATAGCTGAATGCAGTCCGGTGCTAGCATGTCCTTGATAGCTAGGTGAAACCTGTACTTTAGTAGGACACTCAGTGAGGCAGGATAGGGCCAGTGCATTTCTTGAGCCGGTCCGTCAGCTGATGCGAGGACCTGCGACAAGAAATGTTGCACATCCTCCTTCGAAAGTTGCAGTCCCATCCAGACCTCTTCGCCCGATATGTTTGGCACTTGCAAGATGATATTGTCCAACACTGCTCGGCTGACAGTGATCTGCACAGTTCCGGTGAATGCTTCGGCCATCGAATCGTCGCTGTCGTAGTCAGGGTCCTCGTGGTATGAGACAACAGGACCTATAACGGCAGGAAGGATGTGATCCATAATGTACTTGCGCCGCAAGTCAGCGTACCAAGGCAGAACAATTCTGCGAACATATTTGTTCGTAACGGTCAACCGTAAAATAGACCGTGGGTCTAGCCTGCCTACGACCTGTTGCAGTAGGTCAGGAGACAGTTGCAGCAGTTCTGCGGCGGCAGCAACCATTTTTTTGGCCGATTTGTGGGATATTGCGATGCAAAGCTGTGTTGGCTTCTCACGTCGGTTCTCAGGCAGTGGAACTTGAGTTCCATTGAATTACATTTATAATTAATTAATTAATTAATCGAATATTCGAGACGATGACAGGACGAACTGCTTGTCATGCACAATGTGAGTTCCATCATTTGAGAGCCTTGCAACGTGCCTGGATCATGATGATGCTGCGGCACACTGTTCCAATGTTCGTTTAAAATAAACTCTGAAGCGTGATCGCGAGGGATCGTGTGTGAGCAGGGGCTCGGGGACCACGCCTGAGTATTTTGAGTCGGTTTCGGTGCAAACTTGTTACAGGTTGCGTCTGGCTGAGCTGTAGCTGAGAGCTGGAAAATTTAGCTGGCTGATAGGTCTGCCGGCCACGAGCATCAAGCAGCAGGCAATAGAATCCAATGGAGAGCTGAATTTCGTTATACCTATATCAGCAGAGTGAAAAGCCCTCAGAATGTGTGTCGAGGCTCTGTTATAGAGTGCAATCAGGCACATGCAGAGGTACTTGTCCACAAAACCAGGCACAAGGCAGACAGGCTCGTGACCGGAGCGCTGGAGCTGCTCTTTCTGGCTATCTGTATGTGCTTGAGCCCTCAGTCTGGGTGTGTGTGAAGAAGCCGCCTGTAAACTGACTAGCACAGAAAAGTCGCACTGCAAAGGGTCAAAGCCAGTGACGCTTAGGGTAATAGTAGCAGGCCCCAAAAGCAAGGAGCCATGTATGTAGATGCAGTGTAGTATGCAGACTGCATGCCACAATTCAGGTCAATCGTGCATGGCTCAATTATTAAACCGAAAAAGAACGCAGCAGCATGCATGCATCACATGATTGACACCATACAGGTATGAAATGCAGAGGCTGCACATGCGGCGCAATATGTGCATATCAGCACACACCATACAGACATACGCAAAATAGATAAAAACAGAGCAAGCAGAGAAGTGAATTGGCATACACAACCAGCTAGTAGCTCATTGCTGCCATCACCTCAGGCCCAAATAGGGCTCCAGACTGTCCTCACCATGCCAACATGCGTTGTTGGCTGTTGCTGCTGCTGTCATTACTGCCTCTGTCACTGCTGTTGAGGCTGCTGTTGCTGTTGCTGTTCCAATGTTCGTTGACATGCGCTGCTCAAACGTGCACTAGCACGGCGCATGTGGGAAATGGGCTGGGAAGAATCATATGCTTCAACTACACTGCCAAACACCCGGGTGTTGGGCTCATGGGTATGGGCCCATAGACATCTTGTTGAATGCTTTAGGATCCTGCGCACGGTCCAAGAGACAGCCAGTCAAGGTGACTTCTGGGCTGCACAGACCCTGCTCATGCAGGTAATCATGCCACTGATCTCTGACTGCTCTTAGCTCATGTTGCAAGGCAGTATGTATGCATGAATCTGTGCAGCTTCAAATTTGTGACCATTGCATGCTGCTGGATTTCCCCCCTGTGTTAGTCACTCACCATGAGCAAGTTCGTTTGTTGTTGGACCAAATTGCATCAGCCTTGAAAAGCAAAGCAAACGTGACTTATAACTGACAATCTCTACGCTGCTGCCTTGGGAGGCTCCTAGGAGAGTTGTGATCGCTGAAAAGCCAAACTTTTCTTTTCTTTCCTTTGTCTGGCTGACAATGCTTTGTGCAGGCATATGCATCTGAGATTAACAGGGGCCATCACATCTGGTCGCAGGTCATTGGCAATGGCGCTTCAGAGGCTTTCATACAGGATCCAAATGGTGCTGCCTATTTGCAAGCCCTACGTCAGGTCTGGGTGGTAATCTTGCTACTCCAATCTTCAGCTGACATGCATGGAATCAGCTCGCATGAAGCCTCTGCCACCCAGCATGCATTTGCAGAGGCCAGCAGGCAAAGCATGGCCAGGGTTCTAGGTACTGCTGTCTGTAGTGTCCAGCCCCAGCCCTTGCAAAGTGCATAATACATTGTCAAATACATCTTGCGCAAGCGCAAGGCAGCATCAGCATCTGCATGCTCTGCAAAACAAAAGCATTTGCACCCACCATGCCACTGCCTCTGCTTATTGTTGCACCAGGGCTGCACTTGTCAACTACGTCAGTCACATGTCAGCAAACTGCAAAGCTCTGTTGCTCAATCAAGTTCTCAATCACAGCTGAAGACTGCTTTGAGTAATGGATCTGTTCAGCCACGGCTTGAGCTGCTGCGTGTCACTGCTGTTGCATTCACAGTCTCTTGCCTCATCAAGCAGCCCATGCAATACTGGCTGTGGGCTGCCAGCTTCATTGTTGCTCTTTGATCAAACACAACGCTTTACTGTTCATGACAATGCACTGCTGACTATACACCATGTGTCATTGACCATGCACTGACCATGCACAGTTTCCCAATAGAGGCAAGCAACACTGTCTTATAAGTGCAGGCACCAGGAGCAAGCTGAGAGGGCAAATGGCCACCACGTGCAACCTTGCCAGCATGGTCAGCCCTGAACCAGTCTGTTCAAGCGTCTACGCTTGTTGTGGATGCTGGCATTACTCCAGATGCTGTGGCAACGTGGACCCTGTCAAGAAGTTTGGGCTAACCTTACGACAAGCAAATGCAAATGCACACATCACAAGCAACAAGCAGGCTAGAGATGCTTGCGGATTGCTGGGACTGCGTGATAATAGCACCAAGCATGTTGTGAAGCTAGCGCAATGCGCATGCACAGGTACATATGCATGATAATGAGCAGCATTTGCCCCGCTTTGGACAGCCCTGCTCTGCAATAGTAAGCCCCGCTTTTGTTCTGCAGATTGACAAGTGTACACCAACTTGCATCTGTCTTCACTGCGCCCTGGCTAGCTAGCCTCCTATAGGACTATGGAGCTGGCTATGGCTCTTGCAGTGAGCAGCAGTGCAGTGCACGGGGCACCTGCTGCTTTGCTTGCGCTGTAGAGCAGCTTCAGCAAGCAACATGTAAGCAATTTCTGCTATGTATCTGCTTGTTAGAAGGCTTCCTTGAAAGCTGGTTGCGCATAATCTGCTGCACGATAACACTTGAACACATACTGTGACAGCTGCACAGCTTTTCAGTAGCTTCTGGAGGTATACAGCAGCTTCTACCAAAGTAAAGCTTGGCAGTCCAGCGGCACGATGGCTTACAGGAGTAAACCTGCAGGCAATGTTGCCTGCCTGCCTGCTGAGCAGCAGCTTTCTCAGCTATGAGAGTCTTGTTGCAGTTATATCAGTTCAGCCGTGTCAGCACAGCCCTATCAGATCTTGATTGTATTGATGCTTGTGCCCAGTTTCAGTCAAAGCTTAAGTGGCAAGACTGTGTCTGCCCAGTTGCTTATTCTATTGTTGTACAAAAGCAAGTATGGCATCGAG
>JAABUK010000954.1_pt1 | contig 57685 bp, 56 predicted proteins | sample 5559141 | NCBI WGS metagenome assembly JAABUK01 (sample SAMN10711869, study PRJNA513367) | rock metagenome | isolation source: Antarctica rocks | place: Antarctica: Victoria Land, Pudding Butte nord | collected 2016-01-03
GCCGGCATAAGTACGGCCAACAGGTGTCCTGATGGTGTGTTCAAAGACAGGCAGATGGTTCAGACCCTCCTCGACAAGAAGGCGGATGATACGATTGGAGTAGAAGATGAAATCAGCTCTTGCTGTATTCCTGTCTCGAATCATACTGGGAAGTCCAGCCTCAGATTTGATCAAGTGATGAACATGACAGGAAGGATATCATACGTTAGAAGTGCTATTAGCTGTGGCGTTTGCGGCAATATGTGGACATTGTTGTAGGATATCTCCGTAGATACCGTTGCAGTGGGCTTCTGTGTCTCGGGACGGTAATCTGGGCCAACACAATGCGCTGGAGCTACTGTTGGACTGGATGACATTATGGCTGTACGTTGCGAGCCGAAGTGACAGCGAGCGAAGCAAAGACGGTCTGATGGTGGACAAATCAAGCAGCTCAGCAACTCGGTGATCCAATGAGGTCCATGGCTATTGACAATGAAGCAGTGGGCTAGACAGCATTACATCATAGATATGTCTTTAAGCAGCATAGGTGTATAGACATAATGCCTAAGATTCACTCCATCCTTCTACCAAGCCAAAGAAGTGGGGATAAGATTAAAGCTAGGGTTTTCTTTAGCGTCCTCGAGTGTCTGGGAAATTGAGCCGCAAACAAGAGGCTTAAGACCTGCATTAGTCAGCCATATTTTACTAACGACAACTGGGACCGCTCAATTCTCTACTATGCTGACCTCCGGCTTCCACCTCTGACCCATCTGGACACCTCACCAAATACAGCTTCGGGTTATCGATCGCATTGATCGGGCATCGAGATTGTCTACACCTTTCCCTACGACTCTGGCGACCGCATGAAGAAATGCTCACACTAGCCTCACTTCTGTTACCACCATTCCCTCTTCGCCCCAAAGTCAACGCTCTGTGATCTTGATCTTCAACTATCTGCTGCCATGTTCATCAGCGCTACAGCGCCTCGCCGAAAGGCCACTACTTACGGCAAGAGTTCGCGCAGGCCAGTGATCACAGCAGGGAACGCTTTTGCCAAGGCCGCTGGAACAGACGTATTGGATGTTCAAAACAATCTCGTGGACTGGAGCCGGGACTCAATAAATGCAAGCAGACAATCTGAGGGTGCTCCAAGCAGTCATGTTCGACTGGAAACCTCAGCTGGAAGCGCGATACCCGAGTCGACGAAACTCACTAAGCAGAACCATCTAATGATCTCCACCGCCTCATATATCGCCGAAGATGAAGCTCTATTTGATGTACCATCATCAGAGGATGACCGCCAGCAAAACCCAATTGCGCCGATTGCGGGATCAAGGAAGAGGCGAAAGATCAGCCCCAAACCCTTTGAAGGAAATGGCCCATTAGTGTATGACGATGCCAGTCTACAAAGGCACATTGCTGCGGAATCTCAACTAGATCTTATTTGCAGCCCTTCCTGCTCTATGGAAATTAGAATCGGAAACAAGGGTCGACGCCCACGTACGCTACCGGAAAACGGAGGAATTACGAGATCCAGCACCCCGGAAAAGCAACGTGATGCTCCGAAAGCGCGCATGCCTTGCAGGCAAGACGCTCCAATCGAAAGATGTGGGATGGCAAGCCTGGACAAGGCTACTAAGGAGTTGTCCAGAGCCCACTCAGTCGCTGAACGACGGCCAAAAAGATATCCCAATTCCCATACGTCACCTCGGAAGAAGAGGAAAGTTTTGGAGCGCGTCCCAAAAACCATTACTAAGTCTACCCCTCTTGAGGCAAGGTCGACCACCCCAGTGTCGGGAACGTGCCCCTCAACGCTACCAACATTGAGAGAAGGTGAGAGCAAAGGCCGTTTCTCTTCCCAGGAACCGTTCCGCCCTCGAAATACTCCTCCAATACCCACCAAAGATACAGAAGAAATTACTACACCGCGTCAGCGTCAATTGTGGGACAAGTTGTTGGTTGAGGATTCTCAAATTGCAAGTCCTAGCACTTTAGATCTGGCTCGCCCAACACTCGCCCATCAAAATTACACAAGATGCAGACAATTGGCAACAGTACGAAAGGTTAAGTGGGATGACACGAAAGGCTCTGCTCTGGAATCTCGTCCAAGGAAGATTGTGGACACATTGCATCCATGCGACCATGGCCAGAACAACTTGGCCGATGGCTCCAACCAGGACTCTGACAGTGCTTGTAGCGATAGCGTTTTCGATTCCGTAGAATCAGATACCTCAGACGTGAACGGTGCCATCACTGTTCAAACCTCCCCAAGTGCGGACAGCCGGAGTAGGGTCCAGCAATCTCACGTTCATGCTTTGTCGAACACCTCAGAGCCGGTTTCCTCGCTCCACGGGGCAGGACTGAAGGTGACATACTCTCGCCAGAGGTCCTATTTGACAGATAATGATCTGGATGAAATGGCAATGCTTAGGATGTCGATTGAACCTGAGCCTACCAGCTCACAGGGAATTGGTCGCAAAAGACTCGGTCAACGACCACCAAAATCACACCTTTGGCAGAGGCTCGAATACGGTTCTGGGAACAGCCACGATGCGCAGGGCGGAGCTATGAGGAGTATTCACGAGCTGCGCGAAGCTGGCGGCAACGTCCGTTCTGTTGGCGAATTAGAAGCCATCTTGGACGACATTGAGGAGAGACAACCTGCTTCCCGCGCCCTTCGACGCACGAGATTACTAGATCTGGTCGCTAAGCTTCAAGAGCCGTCCATTTGCCGCCTTTTCATTGATCAGGGTTTGGAGACACGGTTGCTGGCTTATGCTGGTGTCGAGACTGACCAGATCTCGAATTCTCTCTTGGCTGTAGCCATACTCGAGCTCATAGCTGGTCCAACATCGACACTGTTGTTGTCGCAGATCAGTAATGCCCAGGTAGTAGATTTTCTGATCAGCCTGCTCGAGCTTGACCAGGACCTTGCATCCCAAGCAAAGCTACGCGGGTGCAACCTTTCGAGATACGCGCTGCAAGAGTACACTAAGGTCTGCACCTCCGTCTCACAATCAGCAGCATGGCGAGCTGGGAAACCAACGGTGCTTACATGCCATGTGCTGGCCCTTCAGTGTCTCGAGTATCTTGTCCGGCAGATTAGGGAGGCGGGCACTTCGTCAATTATCCTTTCGGCATACGCGATCAGGCGCATCGTTGCCTGTTCCATACCACCTGCCACGGTACTGTTACCGCAATTAACGCCAACGTTAGCCATTCACGTCGAGCTTACGGTTTCTATACTTGAGTCATGCACCATTAGTAATGTAGCTGAATGTCAGGAGTCTCTGTGGGAAGGCGAAACACTCCGAAGGGTTTTGAGCCTCCTTCCGCTTATAACCTCGTGGAGGGAGGATAAATGCGCGACGTCGCGAACTCTGACACTTCGGCTATATTGCAATCTTACAAACAATAGCCCTGGTTTATGCGAAGACTTTTCGACGCCGAATATCGTCGAAGCTCTTTTCACGACGATCATTGCGAAGTTCGAGCAATTATCGGAGCATTCAGTCAAACAGCAACAGCCGATGCTGTCAGACACTTTGATCCTCTCATTAGGCGTCTTTATCAATCTCGCGGAATCATCTAGTGTAATCCGTCAAATGGTCATGGTTCTCCGTTATGGGCCACACAGCTACTTGGATGTTCTAATAGAACTGTTCGTGACCAAGTCCAAGAACGCTGCTGAGGTAAGGGGCCTTCGTTCTGTTGGCGATCGATACACTGACTTTTATTGAGGTCTACTCCGAAGAAGAGACTAGCTTGAACGTGGCAGTCGGGTATCTATCCGTACTGCTTGGCTTTCTCTGTCTTAACAAAAACGTCAAAGCGTGGGTCAGTGCTCAGCTCGAAGGAGGCACCCCGGAGCAGCTGGTCGATGCGCTGGAAGAATTTTTGAGGTACTACAGACAAATTGGTCAAGAGGTAAATCAAGGTGAGGTGGAAGGCGATTCCAAAGCTGGTTACGTTGGCCGATTACAGGGCCTTGTCGAAGACCTGAAAGGCTGAGGGATAATCATGGGGATGTAACGATGGATATTGATGTAGGATGACGACGAACCGATAGCTGTGGGTGATAACGTCTTAGCCCACCGGGGCTGTTGGCGAGCAGTTTGAGTGTCAATATAAGTATAATGAGATCATTGTATAGATCTAGAGTATAGGCGGCCTGTGCTTTACAAACATGATAAGCGACTGTAGAATAGTCGACATATCTATGCGCATCTGAATTGACGCACGCCACAGCTAAGCAAGCATTGAATGGTCAAGGTGTCATGTTCGGAAGGCAGATGAAACGTCCAATGATACTCGAGCTTTGGATGTTGCAGCTGAGCCAGAGGCGCCTTAGTAGAGCTGCTACCGCTTCACGCCTCTATGTGGGACTCGACCTTCACAGCGCAAAGGCGCCGTAGTCTCCAGAGTATATAGGTGGTGACAGTTGACCCATCATTAGAAGGCACGTACAAGGGAATTCACCATAGTCACATCGAATCCGGGAATCAGCCTCGTAATTTTGGGTGTCCCTCCTTGAAAGCATATTCCTATCTGCCCGAAGCTCCCCACCATTTCGCCCCGGACTTCTTATTCCTGCACCCAAGCTGGAGAGATAACACTGAGGATGCCGGCTTCTTCCAAACAGCGCAAGTTGGCCGTTGTTGGCAGCCGGTCAGTTGGTGAGCTCCGCCTTCACCGTTCGAGCGTGCGGCTCAAGCGTCCGCCAAAACTAATTGGGCCAATTCCTCAGGAAAGTCTTCGCTCACGGTACGATTTGTGGAGGGGCACTTTGTAGACAGCTACTATCCAACAATTGAGAACACGTTCAGCAAAGCGATCAAATATCGCGGTCAAGACTATGCTACTGAGATTGTTGACACCGCGGGTCAAGTAAGCGCCCAGCGCCCAGCGTGTCCGCCAGAGCAGGATTCTCCCCAGGTGCCCAAAGCGGCCTGCTGCAGCGATCGACCGTTCTAACATATCACGCTATTCCCTTAGGATGAGTACAGCATACTCAACTCCAAACACTTCATTGGCATCCATGGTTACATGCTGGTGTATTCGGTCAACTCGAAGCAATCATTTGACATGGTCCGGATCCTCAGGGACAAAATTCTCAACCACCTGGTATGTAAATCCTCGGATTGATTCCCATAAAAGATGATGCTCACACTTGGGGCTGATCTCATGCTAGGGCGCCGAATGGGTACCGTTGGTCATTGTTGGAAACAAAAGCGATCTGAGAGCTGATCAACGGCATGTCTCTGCAGACGATGGCCGTAAATTGGCCGAGGAGTTCGATTGCAGCTTTACAGAGGCTAGTGCTCGTCTGAACACTAACGTAACCAAAGCTTTCGAACAGATGATTTCAGAAATGGAGAAGTCGCAGGATCCGAGCGAGCCAACGGGCGGGAGCAAATGCAGGGTGATGTAGGCTGTGGGAATAATGAAGGGAGACTGGCTGGCACGCACCATCTTAGATTCGATTCCATAGACGTGTTGGATTTGCGGATTAGCAGGCGTCGCTTCGTGTTCCTTCGATGGTCAAGTACGATTGGAGAGAAAGACGAGAATAGAGAGTATGTGTACACGGGAGGGCTGGCGCAAGCTATTCTATAGAAATGCAGAATGCGAATAAGAAAACCGTTCGCATCTTCCATAACCATGTCCGAGGACACATGAAGTGCGACATGCATATAGTTAGGATAGCCCATACGAAGGTCTCCTCTCGGCAATGTTTTGATCACAACGGTGTGCAAGAGCAACATTTTCGGCGCCGATGCACAGGCTCGAGCCCCAGCCCTCGGACACAACTCAGTGGCCGACGAGCTTGGTAAGCCAAACAAAGTAAAGCGTTCAGGATATACGAAATACTCTACTCTAAGAATGGGTACTCGCAGGAAGCACGCTCGAGGTCGACGCGGATATTTCGTGTGCAGGTGAGAACGTGCCCAATGCGCGATGGCCTGCCCGCCGTTTTCGAAGGCTTTCTCACAAGACTAAGGTATTTGGGGCGTGGAAAATACAATACCAATCTAACGCAAACGGTGTGTAATAATATCGGAAAAGAAACGGCTTGGCTGCTGCCGAACCTTACGTTATCTTACTGCTTTGGGCGAAGTCGGCATCCGAAGAACGTTGACAACGGCCGGCCAGCAAAATGAGACACTGACATTCCAGCCGAAGCATTGCGATAGTCTGCAAACGCTAAGCGTGGAACAGAGCAACTGTTAGATCTTGCCATTGCACTTTCCGCTGAAAGCGAACAACATCCGAATACAGAACATTACGACGTGATACGTGAGATTTCATCACCAGGACTACTCCTTGAACTAGCCGAGTTCATAACAGAATATCATGACGAACGTCAGAACTATCCCCTAACGCAGACCAATAGCGAAATCTCTTCGGAACAATGCTACGCATACCGAATAGTCTAGAAAAAGATTGCGATACGGGCAAGACCTGACTGCATTGGTCTGCTGAGGTCACCACCGCTGCCTTGGACGATGCGAATGCATTTGCAATAGATGGGGCAGTGCTGGTCGTGGAGAGGTAGACGATCAGATGCGTCGAAGGGTAACGGCAAATTGACCAACGATGAGCAACGTCGTTGCGACGATGTACTGTAAGTGCTAGGACCCACTTTCTGTACCTCCCCGGGCCTCCCTACCTACCATCACGTCCGTCCTCTTGTGCGCCCTGGGCCGATCTCGGAACATATTTGATGGTTTTCTGCCTTTCCTATTTTGGTGACTTATCGATTCCATTCCATTGGACAAGCGGGGAAACTTTTACCCGAGATAGACAATCCTTTCACGTTCACTACTGCCAAACTGGTCCTTGATGGCACAATTTCCGACAAGGGAATTCTCGCGCCGCTGAACAAGAGCATCAACGAGCCACTAATGCGAGAGCTTCGGGAGAATTATGGGTGAGTCCTTTGGCAGGTCTCTTCAACTAGGTACTAACACAGTATTAAGGATTGAGTGTCACGGAAAAGTCGTCGCATACCAGTAGTAGTATGGTAGAACTCAGCCTGAAATCTACACAATCCTCTTCCGTCCCTCGACAGAAATTCATGTTCGATAATCTTCGAGAAACAGGAGCTTTCGCGAAACAAAAGAGGCGTGAGTATATAATCTCATAAGAAAGGACATCAAGTCATGTAGTGACCGTATTTACGCCCACAACCAGAGATACGGCTAAGCTTGTAGTTTTCGTCGTGAGCCAGACTTGGCTAATCACTTCTCAGTGCGGGGGTTGTTGTTCATGGAGCTCGCAACGGAAGCTCTTTAGAATCGGCCGAGGCTGCTGCTAACAAGGGTAGCCACCACTGATCGCCGAGGCCTAGCCTGCCGTGCTGATATCTCCTCCGAGCTGTATCATGCTCATTACTGTGCCTCCTTCCTTCAAACAGAGCTTACATTAGCCGCGGCCTCAATGCTAATAGAGCATATTCGTTAGATACTACTTCCTATCGAGGACATCTGTTGAAGAATCAGGAGTGCTATACCATCGAGAACTGTATGACTCCTTAGAGAAGGAGCAAGATGTGCTATTGTCGGTTTATCCTAAGGAGTCTGTAGAGATTAGTATGAGCGCACCACCGAGTACTGAACGGCCTCGCTATTGAAGCTATTTAGTATCAAGTGGTGGTGCATGAGGATTGAGTTGTTTTAAAGCTACCAGGTGTTATATGTACACAAATGCGTGGGTCACATGATCCACAACACATGAAAGAGGGTTGCTGTGTTAAGGTAGTGGTTGGTAGGTCCTGAGGGTTACAGCACAAAGCTGCCTTTACTTCAAGTTCACATTCGCAACATACCATGGCATTTCCTTCCACCTTGTCTGGCCTCGAATTTTGCCGCCTGTCCCCAACTAAATCGCATCAAATACTTCTACGATTTTATACATGATTATCCGTTTTTGACCGAATCTTGGTCGAAATGCCTCTGGAAGGGCACGATAAGTCCCGCGGCGCCGCTAGAAGGAGGAGGAGAACCACAAACCCTGCCACTTCGGGCAGCACCCGATCCAACCTTGAGCAACAGGGCGCTCAAGAGCAGCAAGGGCGAGAGGAGCGAGAAGAACGTTTTGCTCATACAAACATGTTCAAGTCTCGATTGCCACATGAAGCTGAACAACAAAAGAAGGACCAGGCACACAGTGGCCAACCGAGTGATCCCTCGACAATCTTCGTCAGGTCCCTTGACCAGGAGGCTAAGCCCCCTGCTTCACAGAATACCGGTACCCAGTGTCCTCCTCCACCCACCACCTTCATCTAAAGTACAGAGGAGCTTCTGGAGGTTTCGCTGAAGATTTTATAACCTCCGGTGCCATTCCGCCTCAGATCACCTTACAGTAGAACACAGCGATTGCTCATCCGTTTGGAAGTCGTTGTCCTGAGAAAGTTCAAGACCGATCCAACCGTGCCGTAGCTCCGCAACAAGATCTAGAATTTGCTCAGACGACCTCATCCTCCGGCTGCGGCATTCCAGTCTCAACCAGCCGCGTTGGCTCTATCTCAAGAAGTTGCGTCGTCCGACCCTCCCCGTCTCTATCACTCCCGCCATCCGAGCCGCTCCCAGATATCGACGGCGGCTTCAAGAGGAAGCACTACTCTCTTCGTCCAGGAGACGACACCAATCATGCAACTACTGATTCTACGGTTGATGGACCCAACATCATTCCCGATATCACGCCTCCACGGATGTTTCCCTCCGCCACAGCTATTAGTAAGACAGCGATTTCCATGAAAGCCGATGGAAGCTGTCTTTTTCATGGCCTAGCTGATCAGATCTACCACGATCCCAATCGAGCCGACGAGGTTCGAGAAGCTATCGTCAACTTCATAGCCGGCAACAGAGACGTTTTTCAAGCCTTGTTACCACTCAGCGACATTCATCCTAGTCAAAGTGGTAACGGCCCTTTGGATCGGAACGAAAATGCTCAACTTGACGAATACCTTCGCTTGCTTGCCAAGACAAGAGTTTGGGGAGGAGAGCCCGAGATTCATGCCACAGCACAACACTTCGGAGTAACTATCGTGGTTCATCAAGAAAAAGGAAATATCCTCAGGTACAACGATGGCATCGGGGGTAATGCAGCTCTTATTGGGTTTTCGAAGCAATATAACCACTACTACTCTGTCAGGGACAACGACCAAATCCTTCTCAACCGTCCGAATTGCACTACGAACGCGGTCAATCCCGAAGCTCTCCTTTGTGACGATCAAAGCATAACATCCTCGCGTCTCTATACGTTTGTGGACTACTCTATTGACATGGACCCATTGGGGACAGTTGGAAGTGCTCGTCGTCCATGGCCGGCAGATCAAACCGAACGCTTGCTCCAGATGAGAAATGACGGCTTTAGTTGGACAGAAATCCAAGCGTTTCCAGACAGAACTCTCGGTGCTTGTCAGCATCGATGGGAAGAAAGATGGATGGTCCGGGAGGCCCGGCAAGTCAGGTCGGATGTAAGTCAAGGTTAGAACAATGCGGAGTACTACTACTAAGTAATTACAGCACAGGGGCCTAACAGGAACAGGCAGGGGTACCTGGAAGCGCTGGACACCCGCTAAGGAGGAACTCCTACAGCGGCTGAGAGACGCTGGCTGTACTTGGGACAGCGTTCTCGAAGCTCTACCGGGCAGAACTATATCTGCAGTAAGAAAACACTGCGCTGAACTGGTAAGGAAAGCAAGATCGAGCTTAAGAAGGGCGACAGTCTTATACATTGCAGGGAACCTGCCAAGCAAAAGCAGTGGAATCAGCATCTGCACTCACAAGCGCTCCAAAGAAGCGCTGCGCGATACCCATCGAAGGGTCTACTGCAGCACCATTGAAGAAGTGTGCTAGAGTCGTCGCTCAAAATATCCATGCAGCAGAAATACCGCTGTTCGCAGAACCAAATACGCACTCGACCCGAGCTGTTCAAGAGGCGTCCGAAGCAGCGATAGTTGCTGAAGCTGCGCCTAGTGCGGAAACATGTCTACGAGCGGGGAAACCCAGCACGGATATTGAGAGAAAAGCGCCATTACCACTGAACTCGGAACTTACTAAAACTGGAAGGGATGCCCATGAACTACGGATGCCAAGAAAGGGTATTCACAGTATCCGATGGACACTATCTGGTGAACAACTCCTGTCTAAAATGAAGGATGCTGGTCATAGTTGGGTACTCATCAGCAAAGCCTTGCCTAACAACAGAAGCGAGAGGTCTGTCAGTGAACATTGGAAAGAGATGCAAAAGGTAAGAGGACTGCCAACCATGCTACACTCGCAATCTTTTGTACCCTAAGGCAACTCGAGACTAAAACGCGGATGGTCAACTGATGAGAACCAGCGTTTAAAACGTATGAGGGAATCTCGGAATAAGCTTTTCCGGATAGGACACCCGGGGGCCCTCACATCCCATTGGAAAATAAGTAGACAACGGCACCAGTTGCGAGCGTATAATCTGACATATATCAGGGTATGAAACGAGTTAAAATATTTCAAGAGGTATGTGTTAAGACGACCATGTCACTTTTTGATATTGACGAAATCTATAGACGTCGGACATCGGTGTTGGCGGTGTGACGCTGGCCTCTCAAAACCCCAACGTGCACATTCGTCGCGTCCACGCGTCGAAGAGGTTCATCACGGAACGAAGCATCAATACAAAATGGCGCCACGCTTTGAGGCACCCAAATCTTACCGCTTGTCGAAAGGAAGTCGAGGCTTTGGATGAATCTCACATCAAAACTTTCCCGTCAAGACCGCCTGAAAGAAGTGGATGGAATTGATAAGCATGGATATATTGAGCAGAAGCGAGTCTGCTTAGTAAACTTTCTACTTCATAGAAAGTATGGAATCTTGTCAATGTTCTACTGTTTAATAACTAAGACTGGTTTTAGATACCCTGGTGATGGCGGTCCCGGTCCTGAGGTGGAGACTAATCATGAGTCTGTTGAAGGAGAGCTTGAGGACCGCCCGATGGAGGCACGGATATCGAGACCCAAGCGGGGACGTTACCCAAGAAAACGACGCCAAATTCAACATGCCTCAAGAGCACGAAGGCGCCTCCGGACGACGCTTATGGAAGGCCGCAAGAAACTGAACACCGACGCCAGGACCTTCATCGATTTGAACGAGTTGGCAAAACATGGCCCATCCAACCGAGCTTCCAAATTGTGATAGATCTGCTACAGAGAATTCGAGATGGCAGGGAGGCTAGAGGTTCTTTATTAGCACTCGACACTGAGTTCATCTCCTTCACTTGACGCGTTTTGAAAGTCGCTGTGGGAGAAGTCCACTCTGGTAAGGTCTTGATTGACGTTTGAGTTGACCACTAATGCAGCACAGAGGAACTTCTCAAAATGCCAGACGGTTGCCCTATGGGTCTGAAGGAACAACGAATAAGCTTCCAGTCCTTACGAAAGGTCTACGGGTCTACCGATTCAGAAAAATGTTCTGGAAAAAAGACAGCAAGGGAAATTGCCGAGATGCTCAAAAGCCCCGGGGTCAGCCAAAAGTCCATCAGTCTTGTTTGGCATGTTAACCGCTTTGACCTCACTATCCTCAGAGAGCTATTAGAGTCTAAGGGATACACCGATATTGTGCCTCCACAAGGAAACTGCATCCCAATGATCAAGCATTATCGAGCGGGCTTGCCCCCGAGAGACCAGACTGGCAGAATTTTCACCTCGAGTCTAGATCAGCTCTTTCCTCTTCTATTCCCTGGGTATCAGTTGGTCAGGATGAATCATAATGCAGCGCCCGACATTGAAATGCTCCTGTGGATGGTACTCCTCCTCGTACAACTCCAAAACCCACCAGCGAGGAGGGAACTGAAGGAATTCCCTATAGCAACACAGGAGTCTGTCAGATCTGCTAAGACTCGCTATAATTCCCAGGAGAAATGGCTTGCGATACCAGACCTTGAGATACCAGACAATATCTGGGGCAAAGACGACGGCGACGGAGAAGAAGATGAGGAAGACGGGGCCGAGGGAGACTCAAAACGCTCCTTGTCTATGGTTCAACCAAAAGAACTGATGTCATATAGAGCTACCAAAGCTGGGCGAGCTCGCCAAAATGGAAAACATTGACAGGGCAGATGACGGAGACAATTGTCTAGAAGGGGACTGGGTTGGACTAAGCTCTCATATCCGTACTTCGGTAACAGTCTTAAGCCAAGAGGAAACACGGACTCGAATATGATTATCAAGGACTGGCACATTATTCTGGGAGGCTATTTGTGGATTGTCCTAGGCTGAGGAAATTTGATGCAACATTCATGCCAGGGGACACAGGAATATAAGCCAAGTAATGAACATCAAATATTTGTGAAGCCCAAATATTGTTCTCGTTGCCAAAGTGTGGGCCAGGATCTTACCCCTCCTCAGGGCTATGTGTAGGAAAACATCATACGATCTCGGATCGTAATGGAGTATAGTTTTGAGTATAACTATTCGAACGGGCATGGTAGATGCTGACCGCCGTGGAAGGGAACATATTTCTAGTCGTGAGCTTTCAAGAGAGCCACGCGGCGCAAGTGCAGGTAATTAAGCACGATCGGTCCCCAGAGGAGCAGATTTTGGTGTCTGCAGTAGATTAGGTAGACTCGAGAATTTCAATCGGTAGAAGGGAAATCGAGAATTGTCCAGGCCAGGTTCTGACTTCTGTTAGGACCGGACAAACGTAATGGTTGAACCGTCTTTTGGACTAGATACTTCTTTGGGTCAGCCAGCCACAGGGGTATGACACCGGCAACGGCGGATAGAAGATTATATAGAAAGGAATAGGAGCTTATAGCAAAGAATAGATAAACAGAGACAAAAGAGAGAAGAGAAACAGCGGGCATAGATACTCTCGATAGATAATTACGACGATCATAATAAACCAGTTTCTATACTCAACAGAAGAACAGTAAAACCTTTCGAAAAATATAAAAAGAAGCAAGATACGGAGGTATATTCACAACGACGACGCGGTGTGCCGACTTTCAGCAGCCGGAATCGGGCCCAGGGCAGCAGGAAGCAGAGGGCGGGGAGGGGTTGACCAAACCGGATGCGGCACCCGAATTAGACGTTAGCGTCTTGGCATTTTTTGGTGGTGAATCAGGTATAGTGCCCTGACCAATCTGTCACGCTAACATTTAAATACCTGGATACGTACCTACTCGTGCAATCCACAAGTTTGTCCGGTCGCTTAGTAGCGGCGGGAGAAGCCACTAATCACTCAATCCTGATCTAGGTACTACTATGTCTCTTTGTGAAGGGCCAAGACGCTAAAATTTAGCCTCGGGACGCATATGTGGATTGCACGCGGTGAGAGGCTTGCGGGAGTGGCCGCAGCCAGCCCCTGATGCTTCATGTGATTCGGATCAGGCAGCTAAAAGCTTGGCCATGACCACGTCTGACACTTCCATTGATCATGACACCATAGAGTACTGTATTTATATCTGCATCCTTTGCCGTGCGTGACCAACGGAAGGTGCGACACCAATATTCATCATTCCTCTTCTTGCTTGAGTCACAAGTCCCACTTAGCAGCCATGTCTGCTCCCGCTGCTCCCTCACAGCCCAGTCCAGATCCCACACTTTCTTACACGTGATCCCGCCGTCGTTTTCTGAGATCCAGGCAGATTCGTGTTATCGTTGGACGTCTTCGCAAGCCGTCATTACACTTCCCACTCCTTTTCTTCCTGCACAAGAATGGGGGATAGAAACCGAGAGCCTCTCGGCTGTCCTTTTTGCAGTTTCACTACCCACAACGAGGATCATTATAAATTATTATTCCACGTGGAAACTGTTCATCCGGAGAGCAGCCATGTATCGCCATTTGCCGTTAAAGAAGCAAAGTCGGAAGTCGATGATGATGATGCTCAGGAAATGGAAGGAGCGAAAGAACCTTCTTCTGAGTACATCGAGTGCCAGTGTGGCGAATACTGCCTCCTCGCAGAATTTGAGAGCCATCTGGAGATGCATTATGCTGAGGGTATGGGGTTTGATGAAACCAACAGAAGTGCAATAGGCTCAGCTGCGCTGGGTCCCGCTCTTCATCAGGGTAGAGCGTTATCCCCTACTATGGAGAGTGCACTTCACACCCCCTTAGAGGATCTTATTACCGCCCCAAGAAAAGCTTCGAGAAGATCTGCCGCAAGCCGTCGGTCTCGTAGTGAGGGCTGTAGGAGCCACGGTTTGGTGCAGGACTTCATCGACGTATTGCGGCACTCAAATGCGCCACCATCGAGGAGATCTTCCCACCCAAGACCCCAAAAAGGCCCTCAGAGATTAGGCGTAAGCCCCGTCCATCTCTGCTTCACGTGCGTTGCTGACCAGGAAGAAGAGGAAGGAGTTGGGGCCCCATGCTCATGAGGAACGAATGCCTGAGTGGCTACGCAAGCAACTAGAACTTGGCGCAAAGGTTTCCATTTTGAACCAGATCAGTCAAGATGGGCGACTAGTCCGCGTCGAAAACATAGCCAATGAATTCCACGGCATCATTCCGGTCCTCGGCCAGCTCTGTGAACAGGATCCTGCCCTTTCTCGAGTATACCTTTGTCACCCGGACGTCACTCATGTCGTGAAGATGGCGAGGGAGGGCGGGTTTTGTGGGTATCGCAACATACAGATGCTGATATCGTATATTCGAGACGCACGTTCAGAGGGTCACCAGAGATTTTTGGGAAGATTGCCTTCAATTATTCAGCTTCAGGACATGATTGAAAATGCCTGGGATCGAGGCTTCAATCAAATAGGGAGAATCGAGACGGGAGGTATAAGAGGCACCAGGAAGTATATCGGCACACCCGAGGTATGTTTAGCTCCGGGAGCGCGGCAGTTGCTGATTATGCAAGGCTCAAGCTTTACTGCAAAGCCTAGAAATAAAGTAAGTGACTCACACCTCTTCGTCTCGGTTGTTGCTAAGTCTCCATCAGTTGCAATGCGGATAATTTTGGCAGCGGTACCATTGTAGCCATACAGCAGCAGCTTCTAAAGGCTGTCGAGCACTATTTCCTGAACAGACATCCTACCTTGTCGAACAAAGTCTGCCGCACTTCCTTACCGCCTATATATTTCCAACATCCAGGTAAGCTCGCCAAAGCCAAAACATTCAGGGTTCCGAAAACATACCACTCACGCTGCCTAGGTCACTCTTTGACCATAGTGGGGCTTGAGGTTCGAAGGAATGGATCCCGCAATCTTTTGGTCTTTGATCCGATGTTCAAGCCATCGCCTGGTATCTACCGCTTGATTGGGACCCAATTCCGAACGGGCAGTCCCGAAAAGTTGCTGAAAGCCTATCGAAGAGGCGAGACATACCTCAAATATTCGAGCTACGAGATCCTTCGGTGGGTCGCACTTCCGCTTTTATCAAGTACGGCGCTGACAGGATGAATAGATTGACATCACAGGTCGCGCCAAAGTTAAATTGGCATGGCTCATGAGCTGGATAGCGTTCACTGCCCTTTGCTCTAGCGTACTTTGGGCAGATGGTCTTTGGGGATATTCATGTTTACATGTGCATCAAGTAGCATAGCATAGCCAAGCGGGATTGAATTTGGGGATATGGGACTAGGTGGCGTTACTCGAACGTCCATAGGACGCGACTGTTTGAATCATACATCCTTTGTTTATTGCTAAGATGTCATTCGACTGGGCGATTTCTTAGCTGCGAAGTCCTACGCACTTGCGCCAGCAAACCTCATTCCGTCAATGAGTACAGCCTAACTTCGACACAAAGGTCTTGGATTAATCCTCACTCTCAATTCCGCAGATGGCACCGCGAGAATGGAGTGCTCCTTCTGTTTTGGAATTACCCAACCTCGAGAAGTTGCAGGCTCGAAGTCCCAGAGTGCCAGAATACCAGCTGCAAAGGCCAGTGCTTCCTTTTCGGCATAAGCTCGCCCGGGGCATGCAGCTGCGCCCAAACCCCAAGGCTTAAGCGTTCCCGCAGTCACGATCTGCTTCCCTCCAGCGTTCTTGCTTGGCTCAAGAAACCTGCCAGGGTCGAAGACGTTTGGGGATTTGAAATAACGGTGATCATGGTGATGCACGCCTAACGGAGCAGCTACAAGATCGCCGGCCTCAAGAACGTATGAACGAGGATGCCGGCTGGTGTTAGGGCCTTCTTGCGGATCGTGGACTTCAATTGTCTTGGTGGCTGATCTCATTGATGTGGTGGCCGAGTGCAGCCGGATACTCTCGTAGAAACAAGCTTTGAGCAGCGGGCAAGACTGCGCCAAGCCGTCTAAGTCGATATTGAGGCGAGCGGGCTCAGGTATGCCAAAGACTTGCGGAGGTTGCGTAGCCCTGGCAAAGGGATCTATCTCACTGCGGACTTTTCCCACGAACCCTGGGACTGACCAGATGTGCGTCAACATCCAGAAAACCAAAGTGCTCGACTTGGTGCTCATGCTGCTTCTCTGTCAGCGATATTATTCCCTTTGTTCTTGTCACGGAGAAACCGCTTACGCCCAGAGAAGGCTTAGATCGTAAGGGCCTTTGACCTTCGAAGGTGTGCCATGCGCACGCCATGCGGAGCTTCTCTCTCTCATGATGTGCCCAACATCCCTCACTTCGACCCACGGCTGATGAGGCTCTTCACCAGCAGCGACCTTGTCAATCGCCCCGTGGAAAGAACCTATGCCTTCGAGCAGATTCCTGCGAGCAATGTGGGCTTTAGTCAAAGACGGGATAGGAAACCATCGCGGCAGACCCAGAGTGAGATAGTTGAAGCCACCATCCAGGTCCCAGAGGTCGTCCAACGCCTTTGGGTAGACGTCGAGAAACTCAGTGCCTACCAGCGAGGGCAGCGCAACGTTACCCATGAAATTCCGGATCAGAGAAAAGAGGTTCACTTCCACAGCCAAGGATCCTGCTCTGCTACAAACATTTGCTACTTGGAGATTGGCATCGGCCGCTCGCTCCCACTGACTCTGATCGACGATGCTTTCGGTGAAAGAAATTAGGTTAGGGGTGTGTTCTTGGACCCCAAGCATGGTCTTACGTGCGAACTCGGAGACACCTGGTTCCAGCCAAAGGCCGTTTATCAGGCAAGCCTGAGCGTCGCTGTATGCTCTCATGTAGTCTCCCTTCAATCTCCTGTTTGCACCGAAAACGTTGATGAGAAGCGACCAGCGCACAGTATCAAAGGTGAGAGATGTACTTGAATCCTCGAATATGACATTTATCAGCGACAATTTCGTCGCTAGGAGATGCTGCACGCCAAACAAATTCAGAGAGAAGATACCGTTTGCTGATCGACGGCTAAACTTTGGTCATCTTCGCGTCGAGAATGGACAGGCTCTACAAACGCACCTGCATCTTTGTAGAAAGCGACTGGGACTGGATATTAATGAGGGAACATGACCCAGGTAGGGGATCCAGTATGGGAGTATGGCGACTCGTCGAGGCTTCCCACGTGTGGATTCGTCTGATGTACAGTTCCTGCCACTGATAAAGCGGGTGCAAGCTGCAATTAGGGCGAGTAGAATGAAAGCCTGAATGGACAGGCTGTTTGTAATGATAACTGTGACAGCTTCCAATGTAGACAAAACTTTGGCATACATGATACAAGTAGATTTGGGCCGCAGTGTATAGAGCAAGTACGTGTACGCCTAGGCCAGTGCACAAACATCGATCTCATGGATGGCGGCCCCGTGTCTGATCTTTCATGTCGGAAGACTGCAAAAGATCATCGAGTATGTGACCGAGTTGACTAGTGTAATGAGACAAGATGCCTGTTGTCAAAGCAAGAGATTGTGTTTTAGGGGGCGTGGGCCTGGGGCTTGTACCCCAGATCTACCCGAAACTTGAGCTGGGTAGCCGGCTCGCCGGCATCCAGGCGTGCCAGGGTGATACCTAGGTCACCCTGGGAAAGTCAACTTTGAGGGCACGCATTAGCAAGCTCTGGGGCTGCAGATTCATGGCCCCGCACACCAAACATGTCCAGAAGTCAACCAAACATCATCATCACCGGTACTCCCGGTGTCGGCAAGACGAGCCACTGCGAGCTCCTGGCAGCAAACACTGGATTGAAGCATATGTCCATCAATGAAATCGTGAAAGAGCGCGGCTGCCACCACGGATGGGACGGAGAATACAGGAGCTGGATGGTTGACGAGGACAAGGTGTACCACAAGCACCGCGTAGCAGGCTCCGGGATCGTCGCTGACTGATAGCAACATCAGCTACTAGACTCCTTGGAAGATGATATTCCCAAGGGCGGCTACTTGATCGACTGGCATGCTTGCGATCTTTTTCCCGAAAGCTGGATTGATTTGGTTGTGGTGCTACGGACAGACTCTACGAAGCTTTACGACAGACTGAAGACTAGGCAATATCCAGAACAGAAGCTGCAGGACAATATGGACTCGGAAATTATGGAAGTGCTTTTGGAGGAGGCCAGAGGGTCATACGACCACGAGATTGTGGTCGAGCTGAGGAGTGATGAAGCTGACGACGTTGAGAGTAACGTTGAGAGAGTCGAAATATGGATCAAGAACTGGAAGCAGAACCATGTGGAAGATGGAGCTTGATGTAGGAGTCACAGAGAGGATTTATACCGAAGCTACATAATGCTGGAGTTTGGACAGAGCAATGGCGCGGTGGGATAGCTTGTTCTTTTTGGCCTTGTCCATCTCGGCATAGGTTTCGCCTTCATACTCGAAGATTGGATCCCACCCTGGATAGGTTCGTTCGTCAACCCTCTGCTCTAATTTGCAGATTGACAGGAAATGGCCAGCCGGGGAACATACCAAAATTAGATGGACCTCGAGCGGGCACAATTCTGCCCTGTAAGGTGTCATTCTTGCTGCCAATAAGGCCATGAAGCAAGCTCACGCTGACTCTACCCTCGAATAGCAGAGGCTCATGACCGGGACCTTCGCAGTAGGCAAAGGTGCAAACGGCTTGTGCGCTTTTGTCTTCATAGGCGACGAGGAGATTGTTTAAACCTTCATGGCCGAGGGCTTGGAGGAACCATTTGCTATGGAGCTCGGGTTATTAGTGAATCAATTCATAAACTCTTACAGACAATGCCAATCTCACATGTATGGACCAGGTAGATCTTTGAGGGCATTGAAGCAGAGACAGGTGTCTTCGGTCAGCACTGGACCACCAATCTCCCAGATATCAGTACTGTAAAGCAGTAGCAGGGAATCTTAGTATTTTACGATCGCAGCTGCCCGTCTGCATTTGTCCTTTGAAATTTCTTCAATTGTGCCTTGAATCTCGGTCAAGTCTAATGACTGGCTATTCAAAGATACAAGATCCCCCAAGATGGCCTTGACTTCGGCAAGCTTGTTGTGATTGCCGGTGATGAAGTTGAGCTCTTTCAGCGGCATTGTCAGACTCTTGATGTAGAATTGCGATTGCGTTTGTTGGAACTCGAATACATTGGTTGCGAAGCCTCGCTTGTGATCGTTCACATAAGCTAGCCAGCCTTTGTTCCAAGGTCCAAATTCGCTCCAGGGGCCAGTAGTTTGCGTAAAGGAAATCTGGTCTTGTATACGATATTTGCAAGCGGATGCAACCACGACACAATCTTTCACCACTGCAGCTATTCGCTTAAGATTGCCCCAACCTCGCCAGCCAATTTCCAAATTACATTCAGTTTAGAGGTACCGGTACCCAGGCAGGTTAGGAAGCATCCAGACGTCCTAGTCTCTTCATGATCCGTGACAAAGCCTTGTTCGGAATAAACGGAAGCATCCAACAGGCTGAATTATATCTAAGAATTGAAACATGGTATCGTACATTCCCAACCTGATATCGACACGCAACGACTATACTCCGTCCACCTCGTAAAAACGCCTGACATGTGGAACCCATAACCATGGGTTCTGATCAAAGATTACGACCATTTATCCAGAACAATTCAAGTAAGCTGTCCGTATGTCCATTCAACCCCGTATGAAGATAGGATTGTCGCACGCCTCCCTCCACCACTGCCGAATCCATCAGTCTGTACTGGATCTTTTCTTCATCTAGGATCAGCTTCCGTCTGATTGGAGCCAAAGAATGGTCAACACCGCGATTGTTTGAACCTTCAACAATAGAAGGTTGAGCCCACGTCTCTTCCATTTCGTCCATGTGGGCGCGCTTGAGATCACCTTTGGGATAGATAGAAACGGAGAAGCCGTTGGTAAGAACCATGTCTTGCCCTAATTGCCACCGTTGGAGGAAACAGTCTCCACAAACGTCCGCAACAAGACTCATGCTTGGCAGATTGTAGCCTTTATCATCCACTCCTCCCGCCTTCCAATGGTGCAGAGACAATGGCATCCGACCGCTTTCATAGATCCCCGAAAGATCTCCGTGCACGTCTATCTGATGTAGATCGCGTTCGTTTGTCAATTTGGTCTCCGTCGTAATGTATATGCACTCCAGAACCCGAATATCTCCAGCATTTGCATACGAAGTATCTTTACAAAGATCATAATTGCTGACCATGACTTCGGCAAGTACAATTGAAAGAAAAATGCCAGCCCCGCCAAACCCCATCATCCCGTAGTGTGTCACGGACCACCAGTCTTCCGAAAGCCCACCGATATAGTATTGTTCATTAGGGTCGTATTTGGCGAGCATGGATAGGAGGGCGGGCATGGAAGGGACGAATGTATCGTCGTCCAATAGACTTATCCAAGAAGTGTTGTCATTGCGATTGTCGTACATGATCCTTATAAGCGAGAAGTATTTTTCAGAGAACATATCCTGAAGCCCTAAAGGTTCCACAAGGGTGACATCCATGCCTAGACTGCGCATCCTTGCTTGGAGCTCGTCCATTCGCTTCGGATCGGCTGCCACCGCATCAGCTCTCTCCACTCCCTCTGCCTCCCCTACCTGCTCTTTCTCGATCACCACGACAAATAATTTGGCATGTGTATGCGGTAACCAGCGCAAAAGCTGTGTGATGGAATCATCAAGTCGCTTCAGGGTCGTTGAAATCCCAAAAATAACGTGAGAGGCGTCGCCAGAATCTTTGACAAAAGCTGGAACGTCGAGGAGGAGTGGCTTCTCGCAATGCTGAAGTTCGACAATTGAGTTGTCGGTGAGGTCGATGGTCTGATAGTCTGGGAACAAGGGCCCATCGAGCTTGGTTATGGAGGCACGCTTGAGGTCCGGGACTGGGTTGACTATGATATCGCGATGGGCATATCGAATTGGATATGTGAGATTGAGGCCGGCAAGCCAGTCAAGTTTGTCAGGACATGGTTCGATGTGCTGATCTTTCAAGGCTGGTATCCATTTGGTAGTCGACCCGCTCCGCCAGGAGAAGAGGTGAGCGACGAGGGCGACGAAAGAGAGAGACAGAAGGCAGAGAAAAGCAACGAGGCCTTTGTTTCGCAGAAGCATAATGGATGGCCTCAAGAGTTGAGGAGTGCAGCGCAGGCGAACAAATGACATGCGCCTTGCAATGGATCAAGTATATCCATGACCTTTCGTACATCAATTATAGACATCGGCGCCCATGATTTGTTGCTGAGAGACGAAGAAGTCCGCTCGACTCGCTTTGAAAGGAGAGCGAGTGACGAGATGTCAATTTAAAGGTAGTTCTAGATACTTTAGTAGAACAGCAGCGGAGGGCACCCGGAAAGAGCAGGGGAAGAGGCGGCAAATAGGTTCAGTGATTTGACCGGCGACGCCACCGCCTCCCTTTTGTCCTGAATGGAACGACGGCAGGCAGCGGCTCAGATTACTTTAGCGGGGGTCGACGGCCGAGGACCATGCCAAGACCCCACCGATCCCCCCTCTTGGCCCGACTATATACATCAGAGCGATACAAGATGAGGGCGTGGAAGCGAGTCAGTCGCTTTGGGATTCAGAGTCATAGGACTGAAGTGAAGTGGCAGACTTGAGCTGCTGATTATCTTTATTGCCTTCATCCAATGAGTCTATCGAACATCTGTTCACCTGTACAATCGGCCAGAGGAGCTGCTCTCTACCCTACGGGCACTTCATCTGTGCTCAGAGGCCAAGATATGCATGTGGACCACTCTCAAGACGCCATCGCCATCGCCATCGCTCAATTGTACTTCAAATGACTTTGCCAATCATGTGGCACCATCTCCATCTGGAAGAACAAACCGTAAATGCAAAACATCATTCAAGCACCCGCTGAAATCCAACGCGCGAAGCGTAGGCACACTTGGCCTACCTTGGTCGAAATATGATACACGAATGTGGGGAAGTGGTGTCGTCACGGGCCTGATTGGCCAGTCCCCATCACTGCTGATATGGCGGTGCTGGCTCAAGCTCCACATCGCTCATTCCTGCGAGGCCGTTTCCCTCACCAGGGCCTTGCTGCTCTGGAACTTCGAATTCTAGCTTCTCCTGTTGAGCTACCGCCTGTGCTGACACAATCTCCGCTAACCGTTTGAGACGAGGAGTTTGCAGCCAGGATGGCGTGTACGTTTCAAGAGCAGTGATAACGCGGGGCTCCGCGATCTCGTACGGACCACTGTCTTCCATGTCAATGGCCGTAAGCAGGAGCACATCGCCCTTCTCTGTCACTCGAGAGGCCACAGCCTTCATGATATCGCCGTTGATCGGTTGCTCGTAGTCGGCGACCAGGTATTGATTAAGGAGCTTTTGGATTTGGTTGGGCGATAGCCTTGATCTAGATGTCAGCAAGAAAACAACGCCAAACAGATACAGTGCTATTGACTCACATCCAACAAATGTCTTGGATGATTTCGATATCATTCAGTGTGGCTTTTTTGAGTTGCAATAACTTTGTTGCTTGCTAGGGGCAAATTAGCTATGCCCTTCCAAAGACGGTGGAGAACAAAGTACCATAAGATGTTCAAGTTGCAAAGTGCCCTCCGGCATATCGTGGCTCTTACACCATTCTTCGATCCGAGTAATGTTGTAATTTATTTGTAGGCCGCGTTTCCAGGAGAGGAAATTACGTCGCATGAGCAAGTCATTAAATGCTGTCACCCCCACGAGCTTTAAGAGCTCTGTCAAGGTTTGGGTGATGATGGAATCTTCCAAATAGTACGTCTTCATGGCCTTGAATGCATTATTTAGAAGACTGAGGAGATTGTCCATGCTGTACGCCGGTGCATTGTTAGTTTGCAGGAGTTTGCCAAGAAATCTATTGCTTTCACTTGTCACAAACCCTGGCAGAGATTGCGATTCGATGATGGCCGGTACGATCATCTTTTGTAGCTTTTTCTTGAGTACTTTCATCCAAGTGTGGTATATGTTGAACTCGAGGCTTTCCAAATCGTGCTTGACTATCTCCAAGAGACGATCGTACTCATAGTTGTCGGTCTTCTGAGCTTCGTACCAGTCTTCCGCAAGGAACACGAAGGACAGCATTTCGTGGACATTGGAAAGCCAAAACGCGCCAGGATTGATAGCATCGTCGCCTTCGTGCTGCATGACCTCTTGCTGGACAGATTGCATCACGTTGGCAAGGAATCGCTCCGATTCTTTGACAAAGCCATTGTTCCACATCTCCGAGGTGACGAGGTTTATGAGATAGGCTGGAAACAGAACTTCCTTATCAGTAGGTGTAGGCGTTGTACTCGGCGCTGGAATTTTCAGACTCTGTATCAGACCCATCGTGACCTCTTCATTCAATCCATCTTCGTCAGAGAGGAGGTTTTCCAATTCAAATTCAACGTTGTCCAGTACAGGACTGAAAGTTGACCCTGAATTGTTTTGGCGGTGCATGTTGGTGCTCGTGATGGCCATAGAGCTTGGCCGTGGATGATATGCGGAGCTGAAACGATCCGCATCAATCCTTTCAGTCCCAACACTTCTCCTCTTGGGTTTCTTTGAAGAAACCAAATTGATAAGGCCGTTTGTCTGAGGTTGCGGGGCGTGTCCATTTGCAAGGTCGCCGTTGACTGGAATCGCCCTTCTCGCAAGGTCTAGTTGGTCTTGCAGATCCGCCAGCTGCTGGCGAAGTGACAATTTCTCGTTCTCCTGATCGCTGCCCGCTTGCTTGGCGTTTCCAAGTTCGAGATTGGTAGTCCGAAGCGAATCTCGTAGGTTCTTTGCCTCTTCCTGCAAGCGTTTTGTGTTGGCAATCGATTCCTCATAGACTTGCTGTAACTTCTTCATCTCCTCTTCCATTGCATTCAAGCGCGCTGCGGTGATGCCTGCTTGATTGGCCTCGGCCTGGAGTTCCTTCGAGCGGCTTTCCAGGGTGTTATGGCGGCTCTTCCAAGACTTCAATTGATTCTCGTATCCCTCCACTTGTGCTATCAGGGCCTTGTTCTCACGTCTCATGGCACCAAGAGACTGGGTCAGCTCTACCACCTTGTTCTCTAGCTTGTAGGAGATCTGTTTGAGATCCCTGGCTTCTTCACGCAAAGTCTTGTAGTCTCGCCGAGCCGTCTTGCCTCGCCATAGACTTTGGATGATGACAATTTTCTTGCGATACTGTCTCCAAGAGTGCATTTGTCGCCGTGTCCTCCACGATCGTTGTATGGTGACAGCTGCGTTGCCCATCCTTGTCTCGATCAAATTTCTTCTGCAGAGGAAACCCTTAGCGACTCCTTGAAGCATGATGACATTAGTACGGATTTCATTAAATCGCTTCTTGTCCTTTTGGCCGCGCCAGACTTTTTGTATGGTCGTCGCAGCCTTGATCTGGCGTACTTCTTCGGCACGTTGCCTCGCTTGATAGCCGCGAGTCCATGCTTGGATGAGCAGAATAGAGTGCCTTGCTTCAAGGTACTTCCTCCTGTAATATTTACAGCGAAGATTCTTTTGTATCATAACGGCGCATTCATTGAGTCTCGTGGTCCGCAAGTTCTCCAGAAATGCGAGCATGCCAGCCCTGAAGAAGATCTTAGTAAGTCCAAGTTGGTATTTGTCAAGGCCTCTGTTGCTGCCTTGCCCAAGCGCCTTCTTCAAAATGGCATTCGCCATCTCCCGGATGGCCGAAGTCCATGAATGGGAAGGAACCAGCATATAGTATCGCAGGGCAAACTCCTCATAAGTCCATCGAGTAGGATACCCTGCGCAGCTTATTCTGACTGTCTCTAGCACACCGCAAGCTCTCAGTTGGCTTAATACCATTGGTCCCTCAAATGTCCATGCCTCTTTGCCCTCGTTGGGTTTGATGCAACGAATGTAGTGCACTTCAGTCGAGTTGATCGTGTTCATAAGTTCGATCAACGATGACTTGAATATTCCTCCGAGCGTTGGTTTTCGATTTGCAGCAACACCCGCCCTCCTGCCAGGGGCCGTTGTCGTCTTATTATTTGCTGCTTGCGCTGAATCCTTTTCTCGCACCACAGAGGCTGCCTCCAAAACTTCGCCTAGAAATTCATTTGAGGAAAGACGAAGAACTTCCATGTGCTCATCAGGTACTGTGTCTCTGTTTTTCTCAATAAAGCCGTCAGACTCATAGGTCACATCGATGGCATAATGACAGACTGTGAAAGCAGACTTTCCGAACCGAGGCTTCTTATAATATTTTGATTTGTCGGCTGCAAAGTTGTGATGCAGCTTCGTTACAAATTGTTCATCGGATCCCATCGGCAGCCGCGATTCTTCGTCGAGGAGCGCAAGAACCCCAAGCTTGGCTTCAATAAGATCTATGCACGGCTGGTTATCCGAAAAATCGATGAAGGTCCAATCGATCTCCTCGCGCAGATACTCTTCTTGCTCCAATTTGAACACATGCTGATTGAATTCTTGCTGCAGCTTCTCGTTAGCGTAATTGATGCAGAACTGCTCGAACGAATTCTTGGCGAAATGTTCAAACCCATAGATATCTAGAACTCCAATGAACGTCATGGCCCGAGCGCTGACGTCTTCTGTGGCTAAACCATCGTTGATGTTTTCGACAAGCCAGTCAAATAGACTCGAGTAGATGAACTTGGCGACGGAGTCTCGAACAACCACTGCCTGCTGCTGGGTGAGATTTGACATAATCCTTTCCCCGCGCGTAATCAACTGCTTCTTGATCGTCCATTTGGCAAATTCTGCTGCGTCTACGCCCAACATCTGACAGGCTTTGACTAGTGATGGCTCCGTCGAAGGCAGAATTGAGTCTGTCCTTGTCGCTGAGATTTTCACGTTTCCCAGATGTAGTAACGCACCAAGCAGGGCAAATATCTGAGATTGCTTGGCTTGGCTGACTCCTATAGTCGTCAACGACTGCCTTGTGGCATCGAACTCTGCCTTATCATCCACTCCCTCAATCACTGGGGCACCGCCCTGATTCAGATAATCGAAATGCTCTATTGGTAGCAAACCCCATTCTTGTCGTTCTGCTTCCGTAGCACCAGCTACGAGCTGGTAGAAAATGTGGTAGTTTCTTTCCTTCAATGGCTGGAAGACCAGTCTTGACCGCTCAAGCAAGTAGACACGTATTCGGGCACCAATGATCTCCGTCTTCTTGTCGAACATGATCTCAATGTATTTTCCGAAGCGTGACGAATTATCATTGCGCGTGGTTTTAGCATTACCGAATGCTTCCATGACTGGATTTGTGGCCAAGATCTGTTCTTCCGTCTCGCTCATAGCATCCGCTATTCCCCTCGCCCTTTTCCCTGGCTGATCCGGCGATTCTCTAGTCGCAAAATATCTCATGATGTACTTGGCGCTGACTGTTTTCCCAGCCCCCGATTCTCCAGAGACTACGATTGTCTGATTTTTATTGTCCCTCAGCATATCCCTACAAAATGCTTAGAAATGTATCAATCGCTGAACAAGGGAATCTTACGCAAAAGCCTCCTCTGCAATTGCAAAGAGATGGGGAGCCTGCGAAGATCTCTGTTTGCCTGCGTACACCTGTACCATACCAGGAACGTATAGCGAATCAACACGAGCAAAGGGATTGGTGGCGATCAAAACGATACCGCTGTAGGTGTAAATTTCTTTTTGCGAATACCGTAATCTGATAGCTTGCAGGACTAGTTGAGAGTCAATTTAGACTACCTAAGGTAAGTTCAGAGGGAGAGGCTTGCCTGCTGGTTCGTTAAGATGAGATAAATTTGTAAGGTCATCGCTGGCTTCGAGTATGGCAGGATTCATCAGCGGGGGCAGGGAAGGACTGCCGTCGTCCTGGAGTGCGGCTACATTCGTCTCGATAATTTTCGACTGTCGAATTAAAAGGGTGAGCGTTGCTTTCACTTGTATTTACTCGAGGATGGTAGCTCACCTCCCCATTTGCGAGTTGAAAGACCAATTTGACTTTGTCCCCTTGGACGTTCTTAGATTCCACCTCTGAGGCAATCCATCCTTCTGTAGGGTCAGGTTGCCATGCCCTCGTCCCTACATCGTAGTTGTGTGCCATAGCACCTCACGGAGAGGGGCTCTTGAAGGGCGCCAGCGTGGAAGAGATGGCCCCCAGTAAAAGCACAGTTGCGGTGGTCGGTTGGTAAGCAGCGATGAGGACAGCAACTCTGGCGACACAAGGGAGAACCAGGAGTGCCTAGCAGACGCTGGATAATAATGAAAGCGTGGAGCTAGGGAAGTGGGCTTTCATTGTTATGGCAGGTTGATAGTTGGAAGGCCGTTCACGGGAAACCTCCCCACTAGGGTAGATGTGCCCCTGGCCGCCCCCCTGTCTCCTATCTTATAGTTGTTTGGTATCACTCAGACTGAACAAGCTCTGTGACCGAATTTTTACCTTTTGATTTGATAGCACAGACTTCATTGTCCATCGTCTCGCACAGTGTAACTACCAATGCTTATCTGAACATGAGTACAAGATTTGCAACCGCCGCTCTACAAGCCTTTGTTGACTTCGCGGTCGACTGGCTGAAAATGTAATAGTAGAAAATTCAATATCACTGCTATATAGGTTCCACATGATAAGTTTGCGTGGTCCGATGTCATTCTCGAGATTGACTATAGGCCCACGAGCAGTGATACTGGATCATTATTGGTCGGTGTGCTGTACATCATGCTCGTTGCCGTCCTTCCGATTGCATGCCTGCCTGCAATCAAGCATTCCATCCTGGCGTGCCTATGAAAATATCTACAAGTTCCTCTATATTTTTGCCCATATCGTCGATCCCACGAAGGTAGGCAACCACCACTTCTTCAAAGGCTTCTTCAGGAAAACCCCTTCCCCGTCTGTCTTCCAGCCTGGGCTACTACAGTGGGCGTTCCATCGAGAACCGTTGTAGTCTCTCATGAGAATTTGCCGAGATTTTAGAAAGTTGATTTCTATTCCTGTACTAATGTTCAATACAAGACCCGCGTCATGATTCGAGCTACACTGTGTCAGTAAAAGGCAAATCGAACGAGCAAAATCCAAGGCTTACAGTCAAGCTCCTCTAGCCTCTGGTATAGATCCTTGATTACTGTAACGTTTACGTCGCTAATATCAGCCATAAGATATGCAATCTAAATGGGAGTTAACAGAAAACTCTGCTTTGCGCTCGGTGGGTGCGTACTCCGCCTCTGCTATCAGTCATCTGTTTGTCGACGTTGTGGTCGCTTAATATGTCGTTGACTAAGTGTGTCAGCGCTTGCCAGCAAATTAGTGCTTCAATTAAACCCACCTTTCCTCAAAACACCTGGTCTATTTTTGTGAATGTAAATCACCCGCACGTGGTTTGGCTCATCCATGGTTAACGATCGCAGATTGACCTCAGGCATATTGACAGCTCCAAGCGTCGTCCCTTCGTTAACATAGCGGACCAAGGCCTCGCTGACTTCAATACCGATCGCGCTCTGGGCCTCTTCGGTGCTGCCTCCTATGTGTGGCGTCAGAATTATGTTTTTGAGGCTTCGCAGATTTTCTGCCCAGGGGTTGAGATCATTGGTGAAATAGTCCCCGTTGCCTCCAGGCTCAGCTGGATAGACATCAAGAGCAGCTCCAGCGATCTTTCCGGCTCGCATAGCATCGATAAGAGCTGGGATATCGATTACGCTCCCGCGACTGGCATTTATGAGGTAGCTACCATCTTTCATTGAGTTCAATTCCTTGCGGCCAATCAGGTTTTTGGTTTCTGGCAGTTCCGGCACGTGGCAAGTCACGAAATCTGCACCACGAAGTAGGGATTCCAGTGTCGGCACTTGCTTAGCTGAACCTAAGGCCATAAGGTTTACTGCATCATAGAACGTGACCGTCATGCCGAATGCTTCAGCGAGCACCGAAAGCTGGGACCCAATATGACCATAGCCAATTATACCTAGTGTCCCAATCAGATCAGGGAAGTGCAATGAGGCGTTGGTCGTTACCGAGCGTCTTCCCGCGAATTTCCCAGCAGCTGTTGCTGACCTTGTTCCAAGTTCCCTTGTGTAGTTCATTGGAGCGATCACCCAACTGTCTAGCCAAAGCAATAATCTCTGCAATTACGAGTTCGGCAACACTGCGGGAATTGCTGAACGGAGAGTTGAAGACCGCAATGCCACGTTCGGCTGCGAATTTGGTGTCTACCTGATTCGTTCCTATACAGAAACAACCAACAACAATCAGATTTTTGGCTTCTCGAAGGACCCTAGCCGTGAGCTTGGTCTTTGAACGTATGCCAATGACATGAACATCACTAGGGATCATCAGCTGAATTCTCAAGAAGTCACCAAGCCTGAAGCGTTACCCCACCGTATCTTCTCGATCAATTCATCCTCCGGAAGTGAAGACTTCGAAAAGGTGACTTGGTAGCCCTGGGATTCGAGCAAGTCCCGGCCAGTTTTATTCACGTTTTCTAGAAGCAGGATCTTAATATCCTCCGTGGCGAATGGTTTCAGGTTTTTGGAGGACGATCCAGTGACTACGCGGGCGAAATGGGTGCCGCTCTTGGTCCATGATGCGCCTGCTGGCGATGTGGAGAGACCAAGGCTCGAGGAGACACGTCTTGCAAGTTCTGTAGATGCTGGCGAGATGTCGATACCCTCTGTCACGTCTAAAGCCGAAGTCATGCCCCTTGGATTGTGTTGAGATGATTTACAAGTAAGTGATGGAGACTGTTGATAAGGGTAAATCCTGGCATGAGTCACTCAGCCCTGCCTAGAATCTTGGTGGGTCTCGGGTGTGTAGTAGTGCCCCTCGTACCTGCCGTGCCTGCCAAGTCTGAGCTCACGGTGATGCCTTTTGGGGACCCTTTTGGGTCGAGCCTCTCTGACGCAGGGCTGATACCTTTACCGAGTCATTGCGCAAAACTTCGAGGACATTGTATGTTGATTCTCTAAATATTATCTGGGCATAGGAATCCAAAGAGGTAAGGCTTGGACTACCGGAAAATGCAGGAGACGGCACCTTGATCATCATTAAATTTCTATTTTGTTGCAGCATCACATCCTTTACCTATGTGACATTTGTCCTAATGGTGGTCCAGGCAAGGAGTAGAAGTAATTGCCTCTCGAATGACTGCACAAAGGTAGACAGGACACCGTAAAGCCGTACTAGATATCCTTCGAGGAGTGAGACGTGTCAGCAGGCCATACCATGCCGTTCAACCAGCCCCCTTCCAAGTGACGCCGGGGGAAGACAAGAACCATCTAGCTCTGCTTGCATTCTGCAGCTTCTTGCTTGGGTTTCGAGTTCTCATCCTGATGGGACCATGAGCTTTCAACGAGACACATGAGGCATTGGGATACATACTTCCTCGTCCGACTCCTCTTCATCATCACGATCTTCGCTCCCATCGTCATCCTCCTCATCATCTTCGTCTTCAAAGTCGCCTTCTTCGAGCTCATCGTCGACCTCCTCAAACTGCAAGGCCTCCCCAGTGAACCAATCGATGGCGCGAGGAATCAACTTTTCCTTGATATCCTCGCCAAGTTGGTAATCAAGCTCCAGGCGCTCTTCGACATCAGATGCAGCATCGTCCTCGTCTCCTTCTGGGGCCTTTGGAGGGTCGAAGAAGTTGAAGAAGGACTCAGTCGGAACGGTCTTCTTCACAACACGCGTTTGCTTTGTGTCTAATGTAGAATTAGGAGCCTTCACGTTGTAATACTACAGGTCGATAGACTCACTCTTGTTACGCTGCTTTTTGCTTTCAACTCGCACAGTAAGGTCCTTGCCGGCCTTCCATTCAATCTTGTCGCCCTCAGCGTGGTCGTAGATGAACTCGCCTCCGTAGCCACTCTCCTCCTGGTAAAAATATGTCTTGGTTATGACCTTATTGGACAAGAAATCGTTTTCGGCGAACTCAAAAATCAGACGGAATCCAGGTTGCTCAAGATACTCCATACGGATGTCCGTCACTAGCTTCAATGCTGGCTCGTCTCGATCGGTGATAAGCTCAGCCAATGATACTTGATTCTTCATCGCGGAAAGCCAGAACTCAGGGATACCAGCCATTTTCTCGGCCGCCTTGTCGGCCTCCGTTGGTTCTGCTTTACTAGTCTCATCATCTTCCTCGTTATCCTGCTCACCAGCTTTGATCTCGTCTTCTGTCGGCTCAGTAGCGCCGTTGATTATCTTGGCCCGCTTCTCATAGAGCGGTGTGTACTTTGCAAAGTATTTTTTCTCTAGTTGGAGTACTTCCTCCTGAAACTCGCCTTCGAGCTTGGCATGCTCCTTCTGTACACCTTTGAGACCGGCAACACGACGCCGAACGGGGGCGGGGAGAGATTCGATGTATCCGGATGATCGCCCAACTAGTGAGCCGAGCTTGCCTTGTATCATCGAGACAAGCTTAGGATTTTGAGCAAATATTGAAGCGGCGGCTGCACGATCGAGATCCTCTAGGCGAGCAAAATCAATGTATGCGATGTGGGGCATTGTAGGATAGAGGGGTATACCTTCTTTGATGCTGGCAACGCCAGGCTGCTGAGCGTGGGATGAGATTGGTGCATTGTTGGCAGGGGTATTCTGGGGAGTACTAGATCATGCCTCAGGTGTCCGCATCCTGCATCAGAACCTTTGAGAACTCACGGTGCTGTTGGCAGGTCGAGCTTCTTATTACGGATCGGCTCTGACATGATGAATTTGTCTAAAGGGCGGTATATGTCACGATGACCCCAGCTGCTTTAAGAGATATGGATGAATATGTAGAGAGGTTAGTTTCGGGAGGGCGTTAGGAGACAATGATATACTCAGAATTTTCACCTAGTTAAAGTAGTGTTGAATCGGATCCCAAATTCCAAGCTGCCAAGGCGCTTGATATCTCCGACGGCCTAACCCTGGATCAAAAGCGCCGTGTGTGCATGAGCTGGGTTGTTGCTTTTCCCGCTTATTGAATTAGTAAAACGAATCCTCGAATGCATGATCAGGTCGCCATCGTGCCTCTGACTTTCAAGGAGTGTTGAAGCTCTCGCCATGATACTACCGTGCGGATTCCCTAATTCTACAGGTGCGGAAGACAGCTAGCAACATATTTGCGATGCATGAAGCCATCAGCTAGAGGAGCTAGAAGAGACGTGAGAGAAAGCAGGCACGATGGGAGATTCGAGTCCGCGGCCCACTGCCAACAATCGCCGTAGTAGTTTAAGGCACGACCAGCGGAGTAATGTCATGCCAAATCGGATGCCTGACTCGTTGTACCGCCGCGACTCTAATATCAGCAAGTCAGGCATACCCCATACGACTACACGTATTGGACTAGGTCTGACTGTGCTGCAGTGCCAGCTTGGTCTCGGATGTTGAAATGGCTTATGACGAGGTTTGCGATTATAGCTCTGAATTCATCTTCATGAGTAAAAGCTGACGACTTCAGGTCTTTGCTGGTCCTATGTCAGAAAGTGTTCCATCCAGTGTGACAGGCTTTGCTCATCGACGCCCTCGGGCGGACTCAATTGCAAGCTTTACATACTTCCAAGAAGACTATGAGTCCCCAGCATGGTCTGAAGACCAAGCCGTTGTCGATGATGAGGACGAAGATCCCCAGCTTGCGAAGCAGTCAGAGGAAGAGTTGGATTACGACATGGAGTCAAGCTCGACATCGCCACACAGACGTAAGTCGTCAGGGTTTTCCGTGGCCTCAGTCGAAGATCCTCTTCTCTATCGTCACGATTCGACGAAGACGGATATCAGTGGCTTCGCTCGTGGAGCAAGGATAAGTCAAAAGATCTACGTGGTCACCGAGGACTTGACTGTTGTGGTGGCAGGATTCACTACAACGCCAATGGGTTTCCTTTTATACATTGGCTTTTGCATTCTGTCTCTAGGACTGGGCTACTTGGTACTTCGGTGGCTACCTCGTTGGCGTGTACGGTTGGTTGGGACCTCGAAGCCCTTGCAAGTATGCGATTGGGTCGTTGTTGAGGTGAGATTACCTCGTCGCCACCGAACAGCGAGGGTCACAGCTAAAGCTGACCAGAATCAATGGGGCGAGTTCGCAACTCAAAACATCGTCAAGGCTCCTTACGGGCATGCCGCCTCTACAGTATTTGGTCTGAAAGGAAAAAAGCGCTATCCTCTTGATTACGACGAGGATGATGACCCTGTTATGAGATACCTGCACTTTCTCGACTACCGTTACATCAGATTCTGCTTCCACCCACTTAGAGACAGGTTTGTTCTGTGCAGCGACTGGAAAGATCCGAATTGGACAGATGTGAAGACAATTAGAATTGGGTTAGAGAGCGACGAAAGGCAAAGGCGAGAGCAAGTATTTGGCATGAACGAGATTGACATACAACAGAAGTCTATTCCCCAATTACTAGTCGACGAAGTGAGTCTGCCTTTTCGCCCCAGGTCAAGAGACCAGAGTCTAATTTCCTACAGGCGTTTCATCCATTCTATATTTTCCAGATCGCAAGTCTTATCCTTTGGTCTCTTGACGAGTACTATTACTATGCAATTTGCATCTTCCTTATATCTGTTATTAGTGTTACGACAACTTTGATCGAAACAAGATCGGTAGGACAATTCATGACGGCTTCTTGCGCATACTGAGAAACAGCTAGACAATGAAGCGTCTCCGAGAGATTTCGCGCTTCGAGTGTGAGGTGCGGGTTCTGCGGAACGGCTTTTGTAAGTGACTGGAACGTTTCTGAACCAATCCCTGACAGATATCTTTCAGGGCGACAAGTGGAAAGCGGAGAGCTTGTGCCCGGAGACGTGTACGAGGTGTCTGACCCATCTTTGACACAATTCCCTTGTGATAGTCTCTTGTTGGCTGGAGACTGTATCGTCAATGAGAGCATGTTAAGTGGTATCCTTATGCGAACCTCAAGTACATCGAACATCAATACTTACCACTAGATCAGGCGAATCTGTACCAGTCTCAAAGATTCCAGCGACAGATGAAGTCTTGCAAATACTCAGTATGAGCGCGAGTACGATGAACCCTGAAGTTGCCCGGCATTTCTTGTTTAGTGGCACTAAGATAATACGAGCAAGGCGCCCTCAAGAAGGACTGGACGATGAGGCGGTCGCATTGGCCATTGTGGTCAGGACCGGCTTCAATACGACGAAAGGTGCCCTCGTTCGTTCGATGCTATTCCCCAAGCCTTCGGGCTTCAAATTATACAAGGATGCCTTTCGATATGTCTCCGTCATGGCTGGGGTTGCAGGCGTCGGCTTCATCGCCTCATTCATCAACTTTGTTCGACTCCAGGTACGGATGCAAAGCAGTATTTTCGTGTCTCTAGCTGATGTGGATTAGCTGGCATGGCATTTGATCATCGTTCGTGCATTGGATTTGATCACAATAGTTGTGCCTCCTGCGTTGCCAGCGACATTGTCTATTGGGACCAGTTTTGCTCTTTCGAGGCTAAAGAAGAAGAACATATTCTGCATCAGTCCTCAAAGGCAAGCATAGATGTCCGGCAGTAGTCCAATGCAAGACTCTGACCTCAATTAGGGTGAATGTTGGCGGTAAATTGGACGTGATTTGCTTCGACAAAACTGGAACGTTGACCGAGGACGGCCTTGACGTTCTTGGAGTTAGAGTTGTACATCGGCCAGCGATGAGGTGCGCCGCCTTGTTTCCCAGTCACAGACTCATTGCTGACCTTCGTCTAGATTCAGCGACGTGCTGAGTGACTGCTCCGCACTTCTACCTAGCGCTTCCTATGAGCGAGACCCTACGATCGACTATCATATCCACCAAGCCACTCTCTACACAATGGCTACCTGCCATTCATTACGTTCAGTAGATGAAGAACTCTTGGGAGACCCTCTCGATGTCAAAATGTTTGAGTTCACAAGCTGGTCTTTCAAAGAGCTTGCACAGAAAACGAACGTCATGGAGGAGAATGTCCAAAATAGTCCTTCATCGATCGCTAGACCACCTGCGGGCCTTGAATATGGCATGGATGTTTTTAACAAGTCGATCAGTGTTAGTACCGTGACAATCCGCACCGTACCGCGCGCTGCTTACTGGTTTGTAGAACAAATCCATTGAATTGGGCACACTGAAATCGTTTGAGTTTTTGTCGCAGTTACGTCGGGCTAGTGTCATTGTCGGACAATCTGGCTCTTCAGGGGGTGACATATACGTGAAAGGAGCACCAGAGTGCATGAGGGAAATCTGCCGCCAGGATAGCTGTAAGCCTCTTCAAGGCTCGGCCGCAAAGACTTTCGGGATTAATGAACCCTGGCAGTTCCCATTGACTACGAAGAGTTGCTGAGCTTCTACACTCACCGAGGGTTTCGAGTCATTGCTTGTGCTACTAAACATATGGAAATGCTAAATTGGGCGAAGGTAGAGAAGATGAAGCGGCAAGATGCCGAATCTGATCTTGACTTCTTGGGATTTATTATCTTCGAGAATAAATTAAAACCATCGACTACCGGGGTGATCGATGAACTCAACGACGCCGATATCAGGAACGTCATGTGTACCGGCGACAACATTCTTACCGCCATTAGCGTTGCCAGAGAATGTAACCTAATTGATCGCACAGCCCACTGCTTCATCCCTCACTTTCTTGAAGGTCTGTTACTCCTCCCCATGGTGATGAGCATACACCTGATCCATCCAAAGGGGATTATCGAGACCCCAAGGCTCTCTTGAAATGGCAGAGCGTTGATAATTCGCTTTTCGAATTGGACGAGAACACTCTTATGGTATGCGCTGACACAGCACTATTCCTGTTGATACTGATCATCCTAGCCTCTGCCACCGCCCGCGGAAAGCGATGCATCATTACCCTACGATGTGTCAAATCTTCGAAACTACTGTCTCGCTGTGAGTGGTGATGTTTTCAGGTGGGTTATCGAGTTTGGTAGTGAGGATGTCCTCAAGAGGGTATGTCCTGCCTAAGATTGTACAGTCGAAATGTGTGTAACGTGGAGTAGATGCTTGTGCGAGGGCAAATCTTTGCGAGAATGTCACCCGACGAGAAGCATGAATTGGTTGAGAAGCTGCAAAGTATAGACTACTGCTGTGGATTTTGTGGTGATGGCGCCAATGATTGCGGGGCTCTCAAAGCCGCAGACGTAGGCATCTCGCTGTCTGAGGCTGAAGCTTCCGTGGCAGCGCCTTTCACTAGCCGGGTCTTCGATATATCTTGCGTCCCAGAAGTCATACGGTACCGCCCTTAAGGTCTCGACCTCCGTTGCTATATGCTGATATCTCGAGCAGTGAAGGACGTGCGGCTCTCGTGACCAGCTTCTGCTGTTTCAAGTATATGAGTCTATATTCCGCGATCCAATTCACTTCCGTTAGCTTTCTTTACGCATCCGCCTCCAATTTGGGAGACTTCCAGGTAGGTAGCTAATTCGATGGACTTTGCAACATCTTCTGACTCAGCAAAGTTCTTGTTCATAGACATCTTTCTAGTGCTGCCAGTCGCCATCTTCAGTAAGTCTTTCTGCGGTGAACGATGGCAATATATCGACTGACTGCTCCATAGTGGGATGGACTGGTGCATATCCAACCTTGAGCCGGAAGCGACCCACTGCAAGCTTAGTCTCTCGCAAGGTGCTCACTCCATTGCTGGGTCAGGTATTGCTGTGTATACTTGTACAGCTCATCGCGTTCGAATACGTACAGCAGCAAGCATGGTAAGCCAATAGTACTGCCTCTTTCAAGTAGTGGGTACTGACTGACCACGCCAAGGTTTGTGCCTCCACGATTGAACACTGCGAAATCAAACATAGTGAATTCAGAGAACACGACTCTGTTCCTGATCTCTTGTTTCCAATACATCTTTTCTGGAATTGTGCTCAGCGTCGGCCCACCTTTCCGGCAAACCATGAGAAACAATTGTGAGCTGTATCAAGGTACACGATAAGATCGTGCTAATCTCCCTATAGCGGCTTTCGTGGCCACAATAGTTGCGACCTCCTTATTTTCTGCATATATGCTTTTCGACCCAAGCGCTTGGCTGGTCAACATCATGGAATTGACGACTATGTCTGTGTATTTCAAGGGTTTTCTAGTGGTCCTGGCATTGGGTGGCCTTGCATGCGCATGGATAGCTGAGAGGCATGTGTTTTGGTGGGTTGGGCGCCTCATAGGAAATCTCCATGATGCTATGTGGCCTCATCGAAGCAAGAAGAGGAAAGGGTACAAACTTCTATTAGAAAGTATGCGAATGTAGATAGAGAAGTCATAGAATTCCGACCAAATTGAGGGCACAAGGTTTCGCATGAGACACCGTAGAATGACGACGTCTAAGTGTACAGATAGACTCCAATGTATGCTCCGATCTGCTTGCTTCATTCCATACACTTCCTATGCTCTCCAGCCAACCCACAACATCCACTGTAAACCCTTTGCCAGAGCCACAGCGCGATGAACATCGGTGCGTGACGGCGAGCACAATTTCGGAAGCATATCCGCGTTCTTTTGTGACCGAGCTGATGCTTCTGCAGAGTGGCTTCTCGATGGGGGTTATCTCCCCCAAGCTCTTATAAGATTTGGGATTCGAGGCCAGCTTCAAGACCGCATACGTGCCATCCAGTGCACTTCACTTGAACAGGCCTACACGACCAAAATGAATTACGTGAAAGCACTCCGTACTAGACCAATGGCAATAGAAACTGCCACTGCGAATTCTCAGCATTACGAGGTTGGCACCGGAGTTCTCAAAGCCTGTCTTGGGCCACGGATGAAGTATAGCTGCTGTCTCTACCCGACGGGGAAGGAAACCCTTGGGCAGGCGGAAATCGAAATGCTCGAGACTTACGTCGAGAAAGCGCAGCTGACGGATGGTATGAAGATCCTGGACCTAGGGTACGCAAATCAGTTTCTATTATGGTGAGGCCGACTCGTGACTGACATCTCTCTGAAGCTGTGGATGGGGCTCTGGGGCGCTCTACTTTGCCGAGATCTTTCCAAACTCACAGATCACAGCATTTTCTAATTCCAGAACCCAAAAAGAGTACATCGTTGAGCAAGCTAGATCGAAAGGACTTTTGAATCTCAATGTCATCACTGGGGATGTGGTGGACTTCGAATTTGAGGAAGGCGTTTTCGACCGTGTATTATCTATTGAACTCTTCGAACATATGAAAAACTATGAGCTGCTAATGGCGAAGGTCGCGCTTACTTTGAAGCCTAGTGGAAAGCTTTTTGTGCATATCTTCGCACATAGGACTACCCCGTATGACTTCGAGGAAGGCTGGATGAGTACCCATTTCTTTACGGGAGGCACAATGCCTAGTGCAGATCTGCTCCATTACTTTCAAAAGGATCTGAACTTGCAAGAGCAATGGTGGGTCAGTGGGAAGCATTACGCCAAGACATGCGAGGTGAGGTATCTCGGAAGCTGCATAGAAATGCCTTGATTCAAGGCTTGCTAATGGCAAATAGGACTGGCTGTCAAAGATGAACGAGTCCAAGAAAGACATATGGCCGCATCTGGAAGAAACATATGGCAAGAACAACACTGCCATGTGGTTCTACCGATGGCAGATCTTTTACATGGCTTGTGCCGAGCTCTTCGCGTATGAGAGTGGCGACACTTGGGGAGTATCGCACTATCTATTCCAGAAGCCACAATGAGCATTCGAAGGCGTTCCGTGGAGCCAAAGCAGAGTTGTCATCACGGCGTTGAAGCAGTTTCGCACGGTATTTTGTTAGATCTTGATGGTCGTCAAGCTATGTATGTATTTGCACGTTTCATGTACCAAGCGAGAGGTTCATGGCGGAGCGAGGTTGGAATATCGTGATGTTCAAGCTTCAAAGAGCTATGTACACAGGAAGATTATCCGGCGACCAAGCACGACCTTTACTGCCGCACTAGAACGTACAATGTTCCCCAATGACAAAACTTGGGCCCTGAACCCGAACGCCATATATTGCGACTGATTGGACCGTCTTGACAATTCAATGATCCCATGGATGCTTCCAGCCCAACAGAACTGGCCCATCTTTCTTGGCACGATACATTAACTGTATTGGATCAACTTGAATTAATTTGGAGTGTGAAGTAGTGCACTGACAAAAAACCACATCGAGGCTCCGAGTAATGTTGCGGAATATCGATACAATGGTCGCACCTGGAGCCACGAGAACAATTAGCCCATTCTTTGGGGATCCAAAGAATTGCACTACTCATCGGAAGTGCAACGTACTGGATGCATGTGGATCGGATGACTGCCGTGGATCCCATGGTTGCCCGCCATTGCTCTGTGGGCACAGATGAAGAATTATTGGGATTCCGACTATAGAGCAGTTTGATCTCTAGGAAAGCTCATGTATCGCCGGGCTCGAAACTTCCGAGTAGCTTGTCAATCTATTCTGATGATTTGGGAGCACTTCAAAAGTTTCATTACTTTATTAAAGTACTTATGAAGAGCACTTTACCCTGCCGCTGGTTGTTGTAACGGGTCGCGCGCGTCGGCTCAAGAGTAAGTCGCGGCTAAAATGGATCAACCGATGTGCCGATTAAGTGAGAGTGGATTGGAACATCGTCCTTCCCATCTTTACCTATCATTGTCGCACGCACATGGTCGCCATAATTCATTGTCGAGTCCGTGTTAGGGAGAAGCCTAATCTTCTCTTTCCGCAAAGTGGGCCGCACACTTCCCCTCCTCATGGACTTCACCCCTGTCACCTGCATTTAAACCCACCACTTCGCTATGCAGATATTCGTTTCCAACTTCATATGACAACTCTCCTCACCACTGCTCCTGTCAAAACGAAAGGCTCCCGGGAAAACACGATAGCTTCCTTGACCTACCGTGAAGCTGTTACTCACAGAGTAATCTAGAAGCCATCGAAAGCATTCCGAGTCAGGAAGTATTGTAATGCGAGTGCGGACCGATAATTTACCCCCAACGCGATTTCGATAAGGTTATCGGCCTTCGAACTACGCTACCAATATGGCCAGCGCAATACAACAGTCCAGTGGGCGAAGTCCGCTTGGCAATCCGACAAGTAACAAGAGGACTGCCGGTCAGGCATCATTGGAGAACGGACGAGATGGAAAGAAGAGATTTCATGGATGTTCAAAGATATCAGGATACACCATCATGTCCAAGCTTGGTGAAGGTACTTTTGGAGAAGTGCATAAAGCTGAAGCGCGTGCCAGTGGAGAAATCTTCGCAATGAAGAAGATCCTCATGCACAATGAGAAGGATGGTTTCCCTATTACGGCGCTCCGGGAAATTAAATTGCTTAAGATGCTCTCACACCCAAATGTCTTGAAGCTAGAGGAAATGGCCGTCGAGCGACCAAAAGGCGAAGGGCGAAAGTTGAAGGCTATCATGTACATGGTCACCCCTTATATGGATCATGACTTGTCTGGACTCCTCGACAACCCCGCCGTTCAATTCACCGAGCCGCAGATCAAATGTTACATGCTGCAGTTACTTGAAGGGGTCGCATACTTGCATGCGAGCAAGATCTTGCACCGCGATCTGAAAGCCGCAAATCTTCTTATCAACAACCAAGGCATTCTCCAAATCGCCGACTTTGGATTGGCTAGGCCCTACGATGACCCTCCACCCCAGCCAGGAAAAGGTAACGGCGAAGCTACGAGAGATTACACTACACTTGTGGTTACCCGTTGGTATAGGCCTCCAGAGCTACTTCTTCAACTCAAGCGGTATACGCCAGCCATTGATATGTGGGGTGTAGGCTGTGTATTTGGAGAAATGTTCAGAGGTAGACCTATACTGCCTGGCAACAGCGATGTCAATCAGGCACAACTGATCTTTGACCTCGTGGGATCTCCGACTGAGGAGAATATGCCTGGATGGAGTTCACTTCCGGGTTGCGAAGGAGTTCAATCATTCCAACACCGGAACAAGACCCTCCCTCAAGTATTTGGAGAGCAGGGACCAATCTTCATCTCTCTACTTGGTGAACTCTTGAAACTCGATTGGCGTAAACGATCCAATGCCACTGACGCACTCGAGCATCCCTACTTCAAGAGTACTCCACTGCCAGCCAAGCCGTGCGATATTCCTCAATTCCAAGAGTCGCACGAGTTAGATCGAAAAAAATTGCGAGAGCAGAAAGCCAATCCTCCTCCCGCGCCGGCTGGTGGCACTGTTGGTATGGGTTCTGCGGGAGATCTTACGAATGGTACGGGCCCGGCGAACCATCAAGGACAGTACCGGCCAAGAGGAGGCGCTGGAGCCATCCATGGCGATCTACAACCATATCCGCCGAGAAATAATGCGTATGACTACCGCAATTCTGCGCCAATACGAGACTTCAGAGGGCCTCCTCCTCCGAGTGGTCTGCCACCACCGCCGAGTCATCGAACTGCCTGGCCTCCAGAAGCAAATGGATTACCACCAAGACCGCCACCACCGAGCAATGCTGCTTGGGCAGGCCAAGGGCACCGAGGGACTGTTCCGCGTGATGATGGGAGAGGAAGAATGCCCGCGCGTGATCGAGGTGGGGCGTCTCAAGTGGATACATACATTCCGAGCTACGCTAATCGTGATGACGGACGTCGAGGCCGTGATGAAGGACAGAAAAGGGAAGAGAGGAACGACAGAGGTCGACAAGGAATTAACAGAAGAGATCAAGAGCATCGAGACTCTGGACGGCGGCGAAGCAGAAGCCCAGAGAGAGATCGAGACCGGAACAGGGAGTTTTATCGGCGGTAAAGGTTTGGTGCATTCAAGGAGCTGTCTCGGATTCACGTGTGATGGGACGCGCGATCCAGAGAAACTTTCGAGATACCAGGAGTGTTGGGGGTGTTACGGCTTTGGTTTTTCGTAAGCATTTACAAAGGAGCGAATCAAGAATCACTTGATGTAGCAGGGCGTTGGCAAACCCAAGACCGTGTTGGAATTCGAAGACTGCTCACCATATCGTAGTCTCGCTTTCTACTAGAGATTAGCTCTAATAGAACTCGGACTTTATATCACTTATGTCTGCTTTGGGTCATCATCCATCCTACTCTGACCGAGGGACGGTCATATTTGAATTATTTCGAGCGATGTCAAGCCAGAAGATCTTCGACTGGACGCTGTGGAACGCGTACTATACATGACTTTAGTCGAAATATCTACAGCGCGTAAAGAACGTGTCCATGTCCATTCCGCCGACATGACTTTGTAGCCAATGACGAGGCCGATACCCCCCTCCGAGGTCAGCACAGTAAAGTAAGTAGCTTTCAATCATCACACTTCTCCTCCAGCACCCCTTAACACAGATATTGCAGGCGGCGCGTAGTGCACAGCCTCCTGTCGCTAAGGGTGGGAGTTTGCCTTGGCAATTCTCGAACTCTGTCCCGCTCAGCCAGATCAATTCCCAGTTCCCCACCACGCCCACCTCACATCACTTCACCACTAAGTTGCTCCTTGCTAATTTGCTCAGCATCGTACCGCTGCATAACATAGAGAACTTTTTCCTCACACGTCTGCATCCTCAATACGTTCAGCCATTGCATCGTCGTCGCAACTCAACACAGGCTTTGCACATCCAGTTGAACTACCAGCGCGACTGAACACCACCACCACCACCAATCTCCCGAGTTTTTCGCTGCAGCGCTTCTCCTAGACTGGAATATTGAATTGTTCCCTATCTCCTGCAAGCTGCCAGTTCTGCTGCTGTACTGCGATATAGCTCTAGCCGCTCACAAGATTGCAGCCTCTGCCGCTACGCACCGAGGTCCCTACTACCACAATTCCATTCAAGGCTCCAGGGACTCACGCGCACGCGTCATAAACTCTCTGAGATCCGTTCATAGCATAGGAAACACGAATTGGTTATCGCGTCGATGGCTTCGACGCGACGTCTCGATATTTTCCAGGACCCCGGCTCCGCTGCAGATAACGCAGAGATACCATCACAATCTTCCTACGACTTCATAGGCAACATCTTCACCGATGACGACACATTGTTAGAGTCTCCTCTGAGAGGGGGCATCATCCTCAATCCTCCAGCTTCTAGACCAAGCGGACGGTCCCCTCTCAAGTCTGTTCGCCAGCCGACTAATTCTCCACCAAAAGCCCTGCTTGGTAACAAATTGAATCTATCACTTCCACCACCACAAGCACCTCCTTTCGCTACGGACTCACCCATGAAAAGGCAAAAAGTCTCAACCTTCCACCCCATAGCGTCTCAGAAGTCCTTGAAGCCGATCTTTACGACATTCTCGAGCACCGCCTTAACAGACAAGGAAAATGTCCACCCAACATATCACAGTGACAATTTCGCCGAATTCCCAGACCCTTCTTACGATTACAAGCCACCGTTGAAAAGGACTACTAGCAACGCTACACAGGATCGACCCTTGAAGAAGGGACGTATTGAAGGATCAGAAATCCCTGAGCCAGAGAAGATGCCACTGGTGCCGGATGACGGGAGAAAGCCACCTTATAGCTACGCTGCCCTCATAGGGATGTCTATTCTTCGTGCACCCGGTCATCGATTGACTTTGGCTCAGATATACAAATGGATTTCTGACACCTTCTCCTATTACCGCCTCCCAGAGACTGGCTGGCAAAATAGTATTCGTCACAATCTTAGCCTTAACAAAGCTTTCATAAAGCAGGAGAGACCGAAGGATGATCCTGGGAAGGGCAATTATTGGGCAATAGAGCCAGGAATGGAAGCCCAATTCGCCAAAGATAAAGCCACCCGGCGCCCAACGTCTTCTTCGGGACCGAGTATGAAAAGCTCCTCGCTACTATCTAGTGAGGCGAATATCTGGCCCAGTCTGGCCCCACCGCCACCACTGCCCTCGAAAGCGGCCGCGAAGCCCGTAACACGTGCATCTGAAACTTGTGAGCCTTCATCGGATGCCACCATTCCAGCCTCCGACGCACCATCTCAAGAAGATGAGGTCGAAGAGCTTGCCAATATGCCGCCTCCTCCTTCACGCCTTCCAGTGTCATCTCCACTACAGCCCATCAAATCATCACCACCGGGTACACATCATATGTCCCTACGTGACGACACTCCGTCCCCTGGGGCAGATTTCGCTCTGCCTTCGAGCAATTTAAGATCAGGAAAGCGCAAGTTGGCAGCAATGGACGATAGTGGCTACTTCTCCTCTCTAGATTCTTCAGCAACGCGACCATTTGCCGATCCCAAATTGCCCGATATCCACGCCGATAGACATAGAATCAAGCGTGGACGAGCTGAAGAAGAGATTGCCCGGATCCGCTCTTCATCACATGATATCAGCCCAAGCAAAGGCCGATCTTTTCTGAAGCAGCCAACGCCCTCTTTGGTCTCTTCTTCGCCGTTACATCACTTTGATAGCTCCCTGATGCTTCCGCCTTTGACTCCTGCCGTGAAGTTCAAGCTACCCCCGAAACCACCAGCGTCGATCTCGCCCAATACAAATCTGAGAAATCATCGCAACAAGATTAGGGAGTTGGTCGGCTCTCCAATAAAGAATACCGCCCTGTTCAGCGACGACATTCAATTCAGTCCGGCATTCAATATTGTTGATGACTCACGCAACATGCTCGATGATGACTACCAAACTATCAGCGTCTTTACTAACGGCAACGAGAGTGCATCTCTCCGTCCGGCTCCAGCTTCGCCAGTGAAGCGCTCTTTACGTCGTCCTAGGACTGATCGTGCAAATAGGATCTCCAACGTTCTTGCTGATATCACTGGAACAAATCTGAATGGCAAAGCCTCTTCATTAGACTTGATGGCTCCCAGCTATACTTCGCCGCTACAGCAAAAGTCCCATAAGTCATCCCTCGAATTTGAGAGCAACTTCGATGATGTCGCGAAGGAGGATATGTTTGGTCTGGACTATCTTGATGATGAAGAGCCAGATGACTTTGGTGGATTAGACATCCTGCAAGGTTTTCAGAAGATTGGTGGCAGTCAAAATTCTTCCGGTCCCGTGTGTAGCTCGCCAAGGCCTCTCCTAGGAGCACGATATCATACTTCGCGTTTCTAACACTTGGCTTCCCCTTGCACAGCACGTTTACTCATATATGGGTGCACGGATCAATTGCCTCCTACTCTTCAATTTTGCCGTCACGGGATTGCACTTCTTCTCCCTCCCGCGTATGAGGATTCCCCTTATATAGCCTCGGTCGGTCCTGTACCTGAGGAGAAAGAATACTTCGTTTTGATTTACCCGGCATCCTACTGTCATCAAGGAGAATTTGGAGTTGCAATGCACTCGAGGGCTTGACCATAAGAAATCGAAAGGCCGGAGTCTCATCGGTCAAAGTTCATTAGCCTGGGAGTGGAACTGGAGGGAATCGAATGAAGCATACGATGACCAAGATAACAATGATTCAGCGATATGGGATGATGGGGTTCAGCAGTTTTATGACGAATTCAGCAAGCAAGTCTTCCATGTATATCTTAAGCGTCCCAACGACGCACCCAATTTTACGGTCTAGATGCAATATCAATGCTTCCCAATGGTCGAGTCGTAGAACTTCATGGCGCAGTATCCCCGGCTCGCAGTCCGAGCAATGTCTGATTATGCCAATGTCTGAAATCATGCAGTCATGACTTTATCGTTCTGAAGCTGTGTCTGAGTAATTTGCGAGGTGTCTCGAATGTCTACATATGCTCTAAATGAACAGAGGAACTAAATCGCCTGAGTGAGAGAAAATGCAAGAATGGGTAGTATGAGTGTGAGGACCAAAATTTGGGGTTGGACATGATTTCATACCCATGTTCAACAATGATATTGAGAACTTCTTCTTCATAAGTTCTTGATGCACTTCACTAGTTCTAAAAATTGAGGAGTGGGATGAGGCTAAGGAGAAATTATTGGCTCATAGGTACCCCTAGAAAAAGTCATGTCCGATGCTTCCAGAGGACATCGGATTTGTGGCTGAAGTAGCGACGTTCACCCGGAAGAAGCGCATACCTGGAAGAGGCGCAGTCTACAGGGCTACAGGGCTGCTGCAATGAAATCTCAATATTAGTCTTTAATAGTTCTTATAATCTACTGACTTACTCTAATATCAACTTCTTAGGGCTTAGTTAATTGATGGAGTTTTATAGTAGGACTAGAAAATGCCTGTAAAAATCCAGATTTTACGTACGTTAGGTAATTCACCTCTGCTACCTGGCGATCGTGAGTCTTGGCGCAGTCAGCACATGGATTTGGTAGGTAAACTTATGGAATCAGTCATATCTTTGTCGCCAACAAGTCGATTGACGTCATTTTGGAGTGCATGTGCTCCGTAGGCCCATGCACATCATATGCACCAATTGCATATATATCATAATGAGTGGACGTCGGTTGGTCAGTATGTTAAGGCATACTCTGGCATATTGGCAACGTCTTGGCGCAGTCATGTGGCACGGATTTTGGTGTGCAAAATCATATTTCTAGACATATCTTTGTCGCCAATTGACCGATTTACGTCATTTTGGGGGCATATTACTCCATAGGCCCATGCGTATTATTCGTACTATTTGCATATGAATCATAATGAGTGGACGTTGATTGATTAGTTTGTTAAGGCCCAAGCATTTTGGCAACTTCTTGGCGTAGTCATGTCGCACGGATTTTGGTTGCTAACTTATATTTCTAGACGTAGTTATTGCACCAATGGCCGGTATAACATGATTTTTACATCGTTAGATACCGTAAGATAATGCACATCTTTTAGTATTAACCAGTCAAAATAATATACGTGGGTACTCAAGTGCGTGCGATGCGCAAATGCTGTCACCAAAAATGTTGATGTTCCGCTGAACACGCTAATATTGGCGCTAGGCCCATTGTCGTAATGGGGGACTTTTGGGCTAATCGATAAGCGTGGATAAGCTTCAGGGTCCGGATATTAAAATAAAGCCCAGCTCTTTCCGACATTCCGAAGCTGGAAAGAACAACCTTGTCAACCAAACACTCTGGCTACCCCAGATCTCTCCCATCTCCATCACTTCTGTGGCCTGGTCTCGGCAAAGTCAAGTACCCTGCCTTTCAGACAACGTCAACCTTTACTTAATCCTCATGGTGCGCTCGGCCCGGCTGCTGTGACCCTATTTCAAACGATCAGCTGCTGACGAAACTCGTTGACAGGGAAACAATCCGTCCGCCCTCAGTGGTAACCCACCCGGCGGCGATGACAAGGATACTAAGGACAAGAAGGTCCGAACCCCAGAGAAGTGTCATGTGGTGCCAAGCATGTGCTGAACTCAGTGCCTTGTAGAAGGATAAGCCGAAGTACGAGCAACCGCCTCCACCTACGACGCGTATCGGCCGAAGGAAGCGTAAGGCAGCTGGGCCAAACGCGTCTACAAAGCTTCCAGTGATCTACCCGACATCGCGATGCAAGCTCAAGTACCTACGAATGCAACGAGTGCATGACCATCTACTACTCGAAGAGGAATACGTGGAAAATCAAGAGCGGATACGCAAGGCCAAAGCGCAGAGCACGACTACCCCTGCGTCAGCCGGTGGCGATTCAGATGCTTTGGATAGGAATGCAGATGAGAGAAGTCGTGTTGATGATATGAGAGGTAGCCCTATGGGTGTCGGCAATCTGGAGGAGATGATCGACGATGACCATGCTATCGTTTCTAGCGCCACTGGCCCGGAATACTACGTCTCCATTATGTCGTTCGTTGACAAAGATCTCCTCGAACCTGGAGCTAGTATTCTACTACATCATAAATCGGTCTCTGTAGTCGGTGTCCTCACGGATGATGCGGATCCTCTGGTATCAGTCATGAAGCTTGACAAGGCACCTACAGAATCATACGCAGATATTGGTGGACTGGAGGCCCAAATCCAAGAAGTTCGAGAAGCTGTTGAGCTTCCTCTACTGCATCCTGAGCTCTACGAGGAAATGGGCATCAAGCCGCCGAAAGGTGTTATACTTTATGGCGGGCCTGGAACGGGGAAGACACTGCTTGCAAAAGCTGTTGCGAACCAAACCAGTGCTACATTCTTGCGTATCGTTGGTAGTGAACTTATCCAGAAATACCTTGGTGATGGACCACGACTAGTGCGCCAGATCTTCCAGGTTGCCGCTGAGCACGCCCCTTCGATAGTCTTCATAGACGAGATTGACGCCATCGGTACAAAGCGGTATGAGTCTACATCAGGAGGAGAGCGTGAAGTCCAGCGGACTATGTTGGAGTTGCTCAACCAGCTAGATGGGTTTGATGACCGTGGCGACGTAAAGGTCATCCTAGCCACCAACAAGATTGATACGCTTGATCCTGCACTTATCCGCCCTGGAAGAATTGATCGCAAAATTCTCTTCGAGAATCCGGACCGTAAGTATCTACCTCTCCTTCCGTATGCGCTACAAGCAAACCAGGCGGACTAACATACGCCTAGAAAACACCAAGCGCAAGATCTTCACTCTCCATACCTCGAAAATGTCACTCAACGATGACGTCGAGCTTGACGAGTTCATTAATCAGAAAGATGACCTTTCTGGCGCAGATATCAAGGCCATTTGCTCCGAGGCTGGGCTTATGGCCCTCCGTGAGCGCAGGATGCGGGTTCAGATGACGGATTTCAGGTCAGCACGTGAGAGGGTGATGAAAACGAAGACCGAGGGCGAGCCAGAGGGACTGTATCTGTAAAAATTTGAGGAAGCTTGGTAGGGTGCAGTCGAGCGCAAGCAGAGGAGATCTCCGAAGAAAGCTGGTCGATATATTGAATTCAACTTCGAGCATGTCTTATCTAAGCCTTGAAGTGGTAGCAGTAAGAGAACCAATTCAGCCTATGCCTCCTTCACTTTCCTAGATCTCTCGCTCACAATCATGCAAGGAGACGGGATCGTCATGGTGCGTTCGGTGATCATTATCCGAAGCTTTCAACATACTCCGAGCTTGTCCTCGCATCCTTAGCTGCTCATGGAGTGCATTCTGAGTAGCATAGGAAACTATAAGTTCGTCCACAGGGCTGGTTGGTTTTCCGTCCGTCCCCTCCATGCTAAACTGATATGCATCGGAAATGATTCAACGTCCAGCAGTGTCTCGCCTCTTCACGTTTCTTGGAGAGGGAACACGCAGGCGGGTTCGCACCTTTTCACAAGACGTAATGCTAGCATGTGATTTGATTACTTGAGACGGAGGACTCGGATATGGTAGACTGGGCTAACCAGGGGACGCTGCCGATATCATTGTGTTCAAAGCCATGGACACACTGTCTGTGCTCTGGTGATGACCCATAGGAAGACGCATTTTTATTAAGCTCCGCATTTTGTACATAGGAACTGTCATTGAACGGGTATGGACGCAGCCGATATTATCTGGATTTATCCCAGAGTCTGGAAGATCAAGACTTATGATGCCCTTACAGGCCATGGGAAAGACATGTCAATCTCTGTACTATGACGCCAGGAAGACGTGCTCACACGGAAAAGGTCAAAAGGAAAAACGCTCTGCAGCCAGCGTTTGCTCACAGTTCGCTCGCATATCAATCTCCCGTTGACTTTCAACGCTTATGTACGCGAATGCAGGTAGAGTTCTCGGCGTTATTGACAGTGAGACTGAGTTCAGTACCTCAGACGTGTTATTGGTCCAGCAAGCTGGGCGCTAAGCCCCTTCGGGCTAGCGATGCTGACTCCGCAGCCGAATGGTAACCTTTGAACTGCGTACCTTAGTCAGCCCTTGTAGCCCGAAGGGGCCTAGCTGCCAGCTTGCCCGGCTTGGCACGTCCGAGGTACTCCCGGGTGTCTACTATAGTATAACGTTCATTGTCGGGACGCCAATCACCTATACTCCCGAGCTACAGATCGTCACCATGCCCAAAGCTGAGATAGGGTCTACGAAGTATCTAAACAATAAGCTCAAATCGAAAGGATTACAACGTTTACGATGGTACTGCCAGGTCTGTGAAAAACAGAATAGAGATGAGAATGGCTTCAAGTGCCACGTCCAAAGCGAAAGTCATGTCAGAAAAATACAAGCCATCGGCACAGAGGGGACACAACGAGTGATCTCTGACTACAGCAGAGACTTCCAGCATGACTTCATCCAACTCCTCCGCACATCACACAATACCAAGCCTGTCCTCATAAATCACTTCTATCAGCAATACATCGCTGATAAAGAGCACATCCACATGAACTCTACGCGGTGGCCATCACTAACGGAATTCGCCAAGCACTTGGGTCGGGAAGGTATCTGTCGCGTGGAAGAGAATGACAAAGGTCTCGAAGTCGCTTGGATTGACTCAAGCCCAGAGGCCATGAGGCGTCAAGAGGCGATTAGGAAAAGGGAGAGGCAGGATAAGGGTGATGAAGAGAGGGAGCAGAAGCTAATCAGGGCTCAGATTGAGAGAGCGGAGATGGACTCCGAGGCGAAGTCGAAATGGAAAGAGGACGACGCGTCAAAGGAGCTCAAGAGGGAGCATGGAGAAAGGATCAAGCTCAGCTTTGGCCCGAAGGTCAAAGAGACCAAGGCTCCATCGCAACCTCCTGCTCCTCCGAATGACGATATTAGGGAAGCAGAGCACATTACAAAGAAAGCTCCAGGTTCGATTTTGCCACCAACAGGGGTTCCAACGCCTCCTCCGGAAAAGGTCTCATCGAAGATGGGCATGAATAACAAGCCAAAGAACGTCTTTGCTAGTCTGTCCAAAAAGAACGCACTTGGCGGGAAAGGGCCCGTGAAAGAGGCTTCGAAGAAGCCTACGACTGAGGCTGAAAGGATTATGAAGGAGGAGATCGAGCGAAAACGGATGAGAGCAGCCACTGCTGGCTCCGGTCTTAATTACAAGCGGCCAAGGCTTGGATGAGACTAATGGATCATGGCAATTCAATAACATTATGTAAAGCGAGGAGTCCAGGATGCATGGTCTATCATTGGAATGGGCGAGGTAAAAGTGAGATGCGAATCTCTTCCAAGGTTTAGATTTATAGTAGCAGGAATACAGTGTTGTTCAACTCAATGCTGGGATCCGCCTTATAATGCCAAGATAGGATTCGATCCCGTAAATTCATGAACTCGGTCGCACCTCACCCAAATTAAGCCTTTGGACACCTTCAAATGCCCGAGAAGATGGTTCATAAACCTCAACACGCAGACCAATACAATAAAGTCGTTCTAAACCATGTTCTCGCCTACGAGATGACTCCATTCTCTTTCCCTCTTCCGTCCGCGGGAGTCCCGTTTTCCCCTTCTTCGTCCTCGCTCATCAAGCCTTCCAATTCAAATTCCTCGGCATCTCTGACCCTCCTGTCTACCGATTGTCCTGGAACGTGTCCGTTCGCAACTTCTCTGCTCGCCGTGAGCTTCGATTTTGGTACGTCGATCGGCCAGGTGTAGGTGGCATATAGGTGCAGTAGCATGGAAACGAAGAGGAAGAGGAGGAATGAGATGCTATAGAGAATGAGAATGTAGGAAACGTGTGAGACGTGTGCTGCAGCGAGAAGGGCCATTTGCTCTTCAGTAGCGCCCATGAAAAGGAAGCCGGAGGTATAAAGGAGCTGTGCGGAGAGTCAGCAAATCTCAAACAGCCAATGCAATGGAGAAATTACATACGAAAGGCGTTAAGTATTGAAAGCTATTGGTCTCCCCATTGCTCGTGTCCGATATCGAATTCCGATCCTTCAGCACAAACGATATTTCCACAATCCTTACAGCCCCGGCCGCCATAAGTGTATAGCCAAAGACTGAGTGCACATGAGTGCTGAGCTCTAAGCTCTGCGGGTGCGCGCTCATGCCCCATCCAGTGAGCATGATGACGACGGCAGGAAATATGTTCCTCTTCGGCCTTCCGTCCCTTTTCCTGGAGAGCCATACTCCGAGCAGTCCTGCACACCACCATACGATACCCATACTCGTATGCTGCAGATCATTCTTCACCCACGGTCCTCCCCATCTGTGCTCGGTGAAAGTATTGACGCTTCCCCACGCTGCGATCAATAGACTGTCGAAGAACTCTTGACTTCTTCCCGAACCTCTCAACCAAGCCTGTCCGACCAAGAGCAGTATTGTGAGTATAATGCCATATCCGATAAAGGCGCTTCCCATAATGAAATGCGCCAAACATTGGCCCAGATGATCACCTCTGCAAAATCCGAGCGCGGTAATTCCCCCAAATAGCATCTGCACCCAGCTCATCACCGGCATTGCCTTTCCCATTGTTCCATGCATCATGACTGTATACCGCCGTATCCTTGCGTGTATGCCCTTTTCCAGATGGAGCTTTAAGTAAACGCCCATGACGACTTGAACAGCAAGCATGAGCATGAGCATCGTGGCCATTGATGCATGGACGTTGGGGGCAAACTGTCGGCCACCGTGGGCGTGACCGAGAAAGTAGCCGACAATGGCAAGGATGGCGCCAAAGGTTTGGACAGGTACATGCCACCGTGAGCGGACTATCTGGAGAACAGTCAGTCCTACGGATGGATAAATGCAGAGGGAGAAGACAGACGCCAAGGACCACGCCGGTGGGAAGTACGATGCCGAAAGAAAAGATCTGGATCAGTATATGGATCCATAATATGGAGTCCTGTGGCATCGTGTCAGACCACCTACGGAACTGCCTCGAGGTTGGGGGAGATACTATTGGTTCCGCAGATACCGCCTCGCCTTCTGGTATGTCATCCATATGATGTTCGTGTGCGAATACATGACCGACGAGGTAAAGCAGCGCAGTGACCCTCAAAGGCCGAGGCATGGCTGATGTTCTGGCGGTGGACGTGGAGACCGGAGTGAGATTCACGGTGAGAGAGCTGGGGGAGGTAGTAGCCTTGCTTGCATCACGCCTAGAACCAACGGTCCCGATATTCTACAGCGATGCGGAGTTCAGAGCGGCTGAATTATGTTGTGTTGGGGGAAAGGTTTTGATCGACGAAGCGTTCGAAGGGGCAAAGCCAAGCCCTCGTCCCCTCTCCAGCAGGCATCACCACAGTCCACTGGATCAACACACGGAGGTATAGCAGTATTGCGACCCAGAACGAGTCGCCCAACCCGGGCTCTCAATGTCCAAATACAGACCATGTGTGCCTCTAGCAGCTAGTAGGGAGATTGTCTCTACCATGGCCCCGTCTCAGTCATCAGCCAGTGCTCCGCCTCCATCTCCCCCCTCAATTCAGAAAGAGCCAAATACAGCTGCTGTCACCATCTCATCTCCGCCTACACCAATTTCCCTCAATCCAACTGAGGCTAAGAAAATAGTCCGTTACCTGACAGGCTTCTGCATGATGCTAAACATCTGATCTATTGGACAGGCGAGTTTGAACTCGAAAATCGCAGCTTTGGAAGCGCAGCTCAAGGAAATTTCAGAGAGGCAGAACGAGGTCGATCGGAAATTAAAGTATGGAAAGTCTACACTTTTCTGTAACCCTGATTTGATCTTCCATCCTGCTGTGTCTGAAAGAACTCGCTCTCCTCCATCTACAACACACCCATCAGATGTCCCTATCTACCGTCATACGCTGCGCTCTTTACCGCCCCCCTTCTCCAATTTAGCATTCTTTTGTCTCCTTTCTATCCGCCTCCGGCTGTACTAAGATCTTCTTGGTTCCAAGGACCAAAGATCCACAGGCAACAGTCAAAGCTCATATCAAACTTCTGCACGACTACAACGAGATTCGCGACATCGGACAAGGCCTAATGGAAATTTCCGCCGACAACAGGGGGGTGAGGGTCAGTGATGTCTACCGTGACTTTGATGTTGGTGAGGGAGACTGAGAACGAGATGTAAACAATCTTGTTTTGGCAGGAGAGGTGCTTAGACGCTTCTTCGACAACTCGAAAACGTTCAGCACAATGAGGTCCATAACATGGTTCGAAAAGGAAGGATGTCGGTGATTTGCTGTCTAGGTAGGCAAGTAGGTACTGTCCGTTGATTGAGTTGAACAACCTCATTTCCCTCCTGCTAATATTCCCACGCGGTCCGAAGGAGTAGACGCCTGTTTCTTCCATAGCTTGCCAGATAACACCAACACTACGCGTTACTCGCTCAAATCGCAAAAAAAAACCAGCAAGAATGACTTGGACGACGAATTGACAAGCCACATGTCCTAATGCATCTTCTCTAGAGACTGCATGTTGACCAATTCAAAATACTTCCCCTTCATTCGTAACAGCTCCGAATGCGTCCCATGCTCCACAATCCTACCCTGATCGAAAACGTAGATCATATCAGCCTTCTGAATCGTGCTTAGTCGATGCGCAACTGCTATCGTTGTTCTGCCTTGCGCGGCAGCGTCCAGGGCAGCTTGCACCACTTTCTCCGATTCAGAGTCAAGGGCTGAGGTGGCTTCGTCAAGAAGGAGGATTTTCGGGTCACGAAGAAGAGCGCGGGCGATGGCGATACGTTGCTTTTGCCCACCAGAAAGCATACTGCCTTTTGAGCCGACGACCGTGGCGAAGCCGTCACTAAGGTCACTGTCAGTCTATTGCGGAGTCAATGAAGAAGTGGAAAACGCCTTCTTACGGCAAAGAGATGATAAAGTCGTAGATGTTCGCATCTTTGCAGGCCTGTACAATGGCTTCCGCTGGAATATCCTCTCTATCGGCACCCAGTAATATATTTTCTCGAATCGAACCTTGGTAGAGCGTTGGCTCTTGGCTAACGAGGGCTAGGAAACCTCGATAGTCATTGATATTCAAGCTGGAGATCTCTTTACCGTCAACGAAGACTCCTCCGGAAAGAGGGTCGTAAAATCGCTCCATCATGGCGATGGTCGTACTCTTTCCACAACCACTTGCCCCTACGAGGGCAACGTATTGACCAGGCTTGACCGTGAGGTTGAGACCCCTCAGTACAGGCTGCTCAGGCCTAGTCGGGTACCTGAAGTGCACATCGCGGAATTCGATAGTGCCTTCCATATTGCCGAATCGCTCTCCTTCTTGAGACCAGGAATCGATCGTTGGGACTCGGTCAAATAATGTCTTGAGCTCTTTGGCAGCTTGTTTAGCTTTGCCCATGTCGGGAGCAAATGAAAAGATTGTGCCAGCCGACTGAGCGCCGAAGATGATGGCGGAAAAGCAGATAAAGAAATGTAGCTCGGAGATCTCTCCATTCGCGATAAGTGTACCACCGTACCAGAAGCCTAGAGCAGTGCACAAGAACATGAACGATTGAGACGAAGCGTAAAGGGTTGACGACCGAAGGATAGACCGCAAGCTTTTCTTCCCCTGGTCAACGAGAGTTTGGTGATAGTGGTTCCAGACATCATCTTCTCGCGTCAAAGATGCCACAGTACGAATGGCGGCCGTTGCTTCGCACGCGTAGCTACCTGAAGATTCGTAGGCTTTCTTTGCTCGGTCTTGAAACCTCGCCAACATCCAGAAGCGAAGAAAACCGCAGGCAAGCAGAACAGGTATCGTAGCTGTACATACAAGTGCGAGCTTGTAGGAAAGAGCGCAAGACAGAGCAATTGCTGCAAAGAGCGTTGTGGTGACAACAAGTATGGTTCCCAGAGTGACGCCACTCATACCTGCCAGATGCGTCGTCTCAGTAGATAGGAACGATGTCAGCGCCCCTGACGAATTTTCCTTTTTATCGAAGAAAGCGATATCTTGACGGAGCATAGTCCGAAAAGCTTGATCTCTCGATCGATGGACCAAGCGCTCTGAGCAATATGCGAATGCTATACCTTGGGCACCAAAGGACAGTATCTGCACGAGGGCAAGCATAAGATACATTAAAGACCAGAAATTCGCATCGTGTCTGAGCTTGCCATACATGCTTGGTGGATGGGACAAAGCAACGATTTCTTGGGCGAAGAAGACGGATTGTGTGGGATTTCCTCCTCCAGCCACTATGGAGAAGAATAGTCCAATGAGCATAAGCCACACCTCTTTCCTATTGAAGCCTCCAACGACCTTGATCAGGGTCCACAGAGAATATTGTGGTCCAGTGCTTTGTTGCTTGCTTTCGAGGATAGCGCTGGAGACCGACTTCCCGGTAGCCATGCGCTCCAGCTTCTGATTGCTGACCACCTTCTCAGACAACGACGACATTTTCAGGTCCTCAGCAGAATCTTCCACCAATTGCGCATTCATTTCTGCTTTCTTCTCCTCATTTGCCGCCGAGATTCGTTGCGCTTCCACGAGATTATAGTAGGCCGATCTCTTTTCGAGCAGCTCATCATGAGACCCTTGCTCTACGATACGGCCTTCGGACATGACTACGATGTTGTCGGCGGTCTTGATGGTCGACAAACGATGAGCAATGACGATGGTTGTCCGCCCTCGCGCAGCAACGTCAAGCGCCGCCTGAACGACACCTTCTGACTTTGTATCAAGCGCTGAAGTGGCTTCATCCAAGAGTAGGATCTTCGGGTCGCTGACCATAGCTCGTGCAATCGCTATTCTTTGTTTCTGTCCACCAGAGAGGAGGAAACCGCGCTCCCCAACGTTGGTTTCGTACCCTTCAGGTAAACCCATGATGAAATCATGGGCATTTGCCATTTTCGCGGCACCCTCGATAAGCGGTCTTTGTTGATCTATACTGTCGTTCTCGTGCTTGGTGCCAATGAGACCATGTCGGATATTCCCAACGATAGTAGTACCAAACAATGTCGGCTCTTGGCTTACAAGAGAAATCTGCTGTCTTAACCATCCCAAATTGAGTGTGCTGACTTCGTGGCCGTCTAAATACACATTACCACCCACAGGGTTATAGAAGCGCTCAACTAGGCCCACGATGGTAGACTTCCCTGATCCAGATGCGCCGACTAGCGCTGTGGTTGTTCCGGCAGGCACCTTAAGGCAGACATCCTCCATGACAACGACCTCAGCTCTTGAGGGGTAGATGTGCCTTATATTCCTCAACTCCACGGTTCCTTCCACGTGCTCGAGCTTGTCGCCCTCGTCGGACATAGGATTCAAAGGCGATACTCTGTCAATGGTATTGAAAATCTTGCCTGCAGCAGCTACACTAGTAGTGAACGCTTGAGCATTCGGAGCGACGTTCCCAAGCGAGAATGCTCCGATCATGATGGCAAGCATGATGGTCAAGACTTCAGAGAGGGTCATCTGGCCATCAACAATGAACCGTGATCCCATCCAGAACGAGAGACCATAATTGAAATAAATTATCCCCATCATGCCGCTGATCATGATTGCGAGGGCCATCTTGAGCTTCTTTCCCCAAACCTCGGCTTCTGTTAAATGTACGTCATATTGCCTAGCGAGCTTAGCTTGAGTACCAAAAGCTGTTGCATTTCTTATGGAGCTGATGACTTCCTCTGCCACAGTACCTCCCAATGCGTATGCTTCCAAAGACTGCTTGTTGTATTTGATGATGAAAGTCGATCCAGCTGCCATGACGGTCACGATCGCAAATACGGTTGAAGAAAGGATAAGGGTCAGCTTCCAGTATTTGATGAATGCAATGACAAAGGCGGTCACAAAGGTTGCCATTGCAGTCAGGGTGAGAGCAATCTTTTCGGATATACCATCCTGCACAAGGTTCGTGTCGGCAGTAATCCGTGTCGTAATCTCTCCAGCGCCCAGCTTGTCGAAGAAAGCAATATTTTGACGCAGAATAGCTGCCAGATATTGCTCACGGATCTTGCCTGCGATATGTTCTCCGGTATAAATGAAACCGACGGTACAAATATATATGGTGATGAATTCTCCTATCGCGAGATATATGAAATAAAGGGTG
>JAABUK010000955.1_pt1 | contig 57671 bp, 59 predicted proteins | sample 5559141 | NCBI WGS metagenome assembly JAABUK01 (sample SAMN10711869, study PRJNA513367) | rock metagenome | isolation source: Antarctica rocks | place: Antarctica: Victoria Land, Pudding Butte nord | collected 2016-01-03
TATAATTATTATTATTTATTATAATCTTGAAATATAAGTCTTAATTATATAATATAATTATTAATATTATAAAGAATTGTATTTTGCAGTATATAAATATAATATATTTTATTAATTAAATAATTTAAAGTTTATTTCATAATTTCACATGAACTTATTTAATAATTGCGAAGCTCGTAAAAATTGACTCAGTTTATAATATCTTATATATAATTGTTTAATTTATTATTACTTCAATTATTATTATAAAGATATGATTTCTTAATCTTAAAATTAAAAGTAAATATAAGAGATTATAATAATATTTAAATTTATTATTATTATATATAACCTTAAAGTTATTAACTTATAATTTATATTAATCTTATTATAATAACTTAATTATATTATTAATTATTTATAAGAGCTGATAAGAGATCTTATATAAAGAAGATTTCTTATTAAGATTAACTTTCTTAATTTATATTATAATTATGAAAAGATTAATCTGAAGAAAATAATATAAATATAAGAAAAGAAAAGAATATATTTATATATATTTATAATTGAGCGAAGATAAGAATATATATATAATATATTTAATTTGAATATTTCATCTCTTATTTATAATTTCTTTCTTCTTTCTAAAAATTTCTTATAAGTTATTATATTATTACTTTCTAATAAATATTATAATAAAAGAAAATAATATTCACTAATGAGTTTTAAATAATTATAAAATATATTAAATATTTTTTATAAATAATTTATTAATTTAATAAATTTTTAAAAGAGATTGAAAATCAAAGAAGTAAATTATAACTTATTATAAACTAATTTCTTAAAGTTTAATATATTATTTACTTTCAGATTCTAAAATTTCTAATAATTAAGAGATCGCGAAAAAAGAAATATAAATCTTATTATATATATCTTATTATATTATTTCGCAAGAGATTACTGCTGTTAAAGATAATAAGTGATTTTCTAATAATAGTAAGAAATAAAAGCGTAGCTGATCTTTATAGATTATCAGCAGCGTAGCTCTTAAAGAATAACTTTAAGAGTCTCGCTAATCCCGCACAATAATTATAATCAGTTATGCAAAGACTTTATACAAAGCTATTAGATATAAAATAAAAGATAATTAATTGCTAGATTACGAGTAATTACGCACCCTTAAGTATAGATCCTTATGTCAAGGCCTTATGCCAAGGCCTTGTGCCAAGCAGTATCACGTGCTAGCTCAAGGGTGGAGCTCGCCTAGCTTTGATATCACACCTGTCACACTTTGACTCCGCCTCCCCCAAACCCGACAGGGCGCTCTGCCCGGAGACCACACATACTGGGAGAGCGACGCAACTGTCCAATCCGCATGTTCGATGAATCTCACGACATCCGCGAATAGGCCTTCCGTCTGCGTGAGTGGAGGTCTGAAGAGAAGCAGGTTGTCTTTCCCATAGCTAATGGCCAAAATTGAGGGACATTCACATCTTCATACGCCCCACCACGGCCACCTAGCAGCTCAGAATCACGGTCAATTGCGGAGAGGGTCCATACCCGGGCACCCGTTCTGCTGAAATTTAAAATGAGAGTCCGTCGTGGTTTTCCATGTGCTTGTCCCTTTGCCCATATCCAAAGTGCCCTTGGGACTGCGCCTTTGTGAACCAACGCCAATCTCTTCACCCATGGCAGGATGCAAATACTGGTATAAGCAGCTCCTACCGGTCCTCATGGTTCTCCATCGTCCGTCGCATGCCACTTCGGTAGGCACACCAATCAAAGCACAACCTTGATTGTTCACAGAACCCTTTGCCCAAAAGCAGAGGGTTAGTCAAATAAAAATCATTCTATCACTTCACTCCTTGCGGTCCAGCTGCCTAGGGATCAGCATGCCTCGAGAACGGTGGCTTGCTGTTTCTGGAGGTGAGGACTTCCAGGATCATTCTTACGCATCGAGATTTCGTGAAACTACTTTCCAAATAGGAGAGATGACAGTGTTACACGCTCATTATGACGTCCGCACTTTTGCCGAATAATAACTCTAGATTTCTACTTACCTTGTGTCTGTCGTGTGGAGGGTTCTTCTTTATTTCACTCCACACAGATTCTCACGTAACCCCAAAAACCTCGGCACACCACAATCACGAATACATTTCTCGCCAACGAGGCCGAAGAGAAGCTCGGTGCCCGGCCCACCGTCACTACCAATAAGTCGAAGTATCGTAAGATTGAAACCATGGTATGCGCAGACGTCGAACGGGGAAAAAGTGTTGCAGCCTTGGGTCTTGGCCCTGTTGGACTGTTCTCATGCGAATGGAGTAAGCTCGTAGGTCCAAGCCGCGTGATTGCCATTGATCGTATGCCTGCTCGTCTCTCTCTGGCAAAAAAGATGGGCTGCGATGTAATTAACTTCGAGAAGCATTCGGACGTCGTTGGCCAAGTTCAAAAACTCGAGCCTGAAGGAGTAAGCTGCGCCATCGATGACGCAGCTTTCAGGTATACGAAGGGGCTGCTGCAATCCGTCGAGCGCACCATTGCCCTCGAGACCGATAGCAGTGAGATCCCTGACGAGAAGCTTCGCGCAGTTCGCAAATTCGGAACCATTTCTCTGGTCGCTGACTAGGCAGCAATGACGAATCAGTTCCTCGTCGGAGCGCTGATGGAGAAAGGAATCACAATGGTTAGCTGTGGACAAGCACCTGTTCAGAAATATTGGAATAAATTGCTGAAGAAGATCGAGAGTGGTGAATTTGATCCCGCCATGATCTTGTCCCACCGGTTCAAGACTGATGAATTTATCGAACTGTACGACGCTTTCGATAAGGAGCATGGGATCATCAACACTTTCGTGCAGGCCACGTATTCCAAACCGCTCAGCAAGGGCACACCGGCATTGAGCAGCTTCAAGGCTGGAGATATAAAGCCGAGTAACGTTGCCGCATAGAGGATTCCCTCATCGCTCAAAGATACGCTGATGCTGAGCCAATGACGAGTCCGGAACGTACGCCTCCTCTGGTTGTGTATGGATGAACTCAAGCAGTCAGCGATATCTGGTCAATTAGCTTTGATGTGGCTCCAGATACAAGAGGCTGTCTTTCATGTGCATTGACAATCCTCAATTGCTCAGTGACTGTACACTATATTTAACATGGACACGAGTAGTGGTACTCTGCATTGGTACGGAGCGGGTTAATCCGCTAGAGTTTGCAGATAAACGCGCTCGTGAGACCCGCAAGCTGTGACGCGTTTTTTCCCCATCCATCCTTTTCCGCTGTCCAACCTCGCGAACCATACCTGGTCACCATTCTCCCGGAAGAAACATTCCAAACAACGCCTGAAGTATCGCATTGACTCGCCTCTTGTTTCGGACTTGATAGGATCACCTTCCCGCGCCGTGAAGAGCCTGTCTGCTCGACTAAGCCGTTCAGCGTCTTCCCCCAATAATAAGCCATCTCAGCATGGTTTCCACGACGAAACGTCGACGTTTCCAAGCATCAATCACTTCTTTCTTTACCAGTGAAGCTCCTCCTTTAGACAATACATCCATACCCTGGCAAGGTGAACGACACCAAGAATCCTTGTCATCTCCACAGCACTCCGACGAAATCCAATCCTCTCTCCTGACTGTCGGCATGCGCATCCGCAAATCCATTCCAGAAGGATATAAGACACACAAAAGCCATTGCTCGACTCCATTATACGAACATTCGAAGCACCCCCTTGATTGGCGGGTCCAAGAAAATACCTACAACACAGATAGAACTTCCTCATCAGCAATTCATGGTGGTTGTGCGGAACTAGCACCCTTCTGCGGCCTTCATAAGATCGGTGGAATGGCTGTACAGCCTATACCCGCATTAGCGAGCGATATCTACCCATACGCCCACAAGGAGAGAACGGCAGAGCAGGTCGAGGAACCAGCCCTATGGTCGTCTCTGCCATCAAGTCAAGAATCTGCATACAGCAATGCTCCGCCCCCCCTTTCAAACAAAAGAACTTTTGCATTCGACCAAGACGAGGACGGCGTCGACGACGACTGTCTCCTCGGGAACGATTTCCCGATCCAACAACCGGCCTCCTACCCGTTTAGCCATACCAGGATGCCAGATCTAAACACCCTCCTTCCATCTCCGAACGCCCAATCCTTCAGAAATAGCAGTCTAGGCACGGCCCGCGCATTCGCAATCCCACGCACTAGATTTCCAAGCAGCAAGGACAAGAAGCCTGCTTTGGAGGGACAGGAGAACCTAGGGTTGGATTCGAAATCCTCGACAGGTATTACTACCGCATTCAACGGGGAAACCGATTTTGAAGATGCGGATTTCCTCAAAGAAAGAGAAGATGTTGACATCGACAATTTGATGGATGGGTGTTGATGCAGATTCATTGAACTTTCGCTGAAGCAGGCATCTAAGCTGGAGAGCGCAGTCACATCAATCCAATCAAAGGGTAGAACATGTGGAACATGAGCCCAACATCAAAGCGTTCGAAATGACACGCACACATCGATGTCCCCTTCGAGATCCGATGTCGACCACGAGTACTGCATGTGTGCATGGATGATCTAGCCAGGACTCATCTAGGTCCGAGCTAAGCCAGAATTTCTGTAGGCATACGCGGATCCAAATTGCTCATGCACTTGCACATGCATGTACACATACACACTCATACACATGCATCTATCACTCCACCCCCGAAGCGTCCATCTCACCTCACTACACCATAGGCAACTTCTCCTACTTTCGCACTCAACGCCATCCATCACAACCTGTCTACTGTATGTAAATCGCTGGTACAGACATATTACATCCATGAGATGAACACCCAGGCGCGATATCTCGATCAGCTCCTTCCATTGATTTCCAACAACAATGACATGATGGTACGGTATGATACTGTGTGTGGGTGTGCGCTCACCTCAGAGAAGAGGTGATATGCCGGCATTCCAACAAGGGGGGATGTGTTTCTACAACACCGTGGCAATAATCAAGGAGATAGGGGATGTGAGAGAGGGAGAGGGAGAGAGAGAGAGAGAGATCCGTCTTGGTTGGTTTTGGCGTAATAGACCGGAAAAGGTAGGCGTGTTGTTTGATTTGATAGGTATGTTGTGGAGAACGAAACTCAAATATTAGCATCTACATATCTAAAGAAAAGATCAAGAGGTCAACCGGGTGCAATCTAGCTGTCTTGGATACATGTTGGAAGATTCGAAACACTCCGCGATCCATCTGCAAGTACTCCATCACCTGGATTAGTCGTAAGATGTGTTCTCTGGCTGATGCTACAACTCATCCTTCCTGCTGGTCGAGGAAGTGGTGGTAGGAGTTGCTTTTGCCGCTGCTTCTTCACCACTTGCCGTCATCCTAGCGCTGCTCGTCGAGCTCGCCTTCCCCCTTTTCCCCTTGGTCTTCTTCCCTCCACCCCCACCTGCACTCTTCCCCCCCTTGGTTTTCTTCCCACCGCCCGGAATCCTAATATTCTTAACCACGACATCCCTAACCACGCCCTGTAACTCACGACTCTTCTCCTCAAGTTCCCTGACCAACACCGCCGGATCATCATATGGTCCCAACTTACCCTGAGCGGACAGTCTCTGCTCTAGCCATTTCGAGACGGAACCGTAGGATGATTGGAGTGTTGAGAGATCCGCGGCGGTGTAGGGGGAGATGATGGGTGGGGTTTCTAAGGGGGTGGGTGCGGTGCTGGTTGATGAGGAGGAGTAGGGATCGTCATCTAGGTCATCTGACTCGTCGGTCTCTGCACCGTTCATTTTCTCTTGAGGTGCTGATGGTTCCGCCTTGGAAGCAGAGGCGGCGGCGGCGGCAGATCTCTCCACTTCAGCCTCAGCACTTTGCTTCGCATCCTCAGCTGCTTTCTCGACGCTACTCTCTACCATTTTCATCATGCCTTGCATCTGTTCCAGGCCTTCGTTCAATGTCTGGATCGCTCCCTCACGCTTTGAGGATTCTTCTTGGCGCTTTAGCACTGGGTCGACCAGGTCCTTGAGTTCTTTCAATCGATCTTTGAAGTCCGAGAGTTTGGCATCGATGCCGTCGCCATAGAGCCATTCACTCGCTTCGCTTAATTTCTGCTCTAAGGTGTCGCGGATCTGCTGGGGAGAGTGGGTGATGAAATTGGAATTCGTGAGATAGTCGCGGGCGCGGTAGGTGAAGGATTCGAGAGTGTTCAGAGCTTCAGCGCGACGGACGCGGGCTTGATCGGAGGAGTCGAATTTGGCAAGACGAGCACGAATGCGGGTGAGTTGATCGGCGGGGAGGGGAAGATTGAGGCCGAGAGGACGGGCTACAATGGAGAGAGGAATGGTGATGGTGGTTGAAGATGGCTTGGCGGGCTTTTCTGTTGTGGACGTTGAGACTGACGATGAGGTCGCCGTAGTTGCTATGGTAGAGAGTATGGATGATATGGTGTCTTCTTCGGAAGCCTGGTCTTCCTTCAGTGGTTCTTGCTCGTCAGTCTTCTTGGACCCAAACCCAAAGAGACCTTTCACGTTGTCCATGACTCCACCCTCTTTCGTGGCGTCGGTCTCACAGCTGACACTGCCAGAAACGACCTCGGGCAGACCGTCAATCGGGCTGAGCCGCATCGTGAACTTTGTGCTAATGTTTGCTGGGGCGCATCCATATTGATCCTTCAACCGGGCTGCTGAAATGGTCATGTTAATAGCGTTGACATCCAAGATGGGGACGTCTTTATCATCGACAATCTGACTCAGCTCAAAACTGAAATCCTCCTGGACCTTGAATGGAACCTGCTTCTCAGCCCCAATAAGCGACTTTTGTGTAAACAGTTTCTGTGTCCACTCCTTCCCATCAGAGGTCCATCGCAGTCGTACGTCGAAACCAGGCGTATCATGTGCACGAATGTCCTTGACTCGAAAGCTCGGGCTCAATCCTGCTGCTTTGAAAGCTGCTCCCAGAACTGCAGCCTCATCAGCATTAACATTTGTCCTGATCTTGCTGGAGCCACCAGCAACGGCTTCGAGGTGCTTCTGTACAAAGGGGGTCCTGACAGCACCACCATGCAAAATCACCGAATTCAGCTCTTGAATGCTGATTCCTGCAGCATCGAGGGCATGAACTAGGGGAACGCTGACTTCTGGGACCTGCAATATGACAAGCTCTTCAAATTCAGCTCTGGAAAGTTTGTACTTGAAGTTCACATCCTCAAAGAATAGACCTTCCAATGTTGCTGAAGTCTGGGAGTTGGCGCTCAAAACCTGTCGCATTCGCTCAGCTTCTTTCCAAAGCCTTGCGATTGTCTTTCCGTTCTTCCGAACATGGATTGACATGACATCTAATGCTTTCATTTTTGGCGTCTCTAGGAACTTCGCAATCATGTCGTCCACGATTAATTGGTTCCATGTGTCACCTCCAACGCTTTTCTTCCAACTCGTACTCATGACTTGGACCTCTTGGATAGTCTTGTTACGTTTTCCAGCATCTTTTACCGTCCTGCCCTGAAACCTCAAAACTGTTGCCGTGGTCGACCCCGCGCCCATATCGTAAACCAGATGAAATTCCGGGGACGCTCCTTCAGTAATGCTGGGAAATGTTCTGCTTGTCGCGTAATTGAGCCCAACAGCCAACCCACCACTAATCAACCCAAGTACTTTCAGGCCGGCCAAATCAGCAGCCAATTCCAGCGCTCGTTTTTCTTCCGCTGTGTAGAATACGGGAACAGTCAACACAACATCCGTAATCTCCGTGCCCTTTCCAGCAGCCGCTTCAGCGTTCGCCTTGATATTCTTCAGCTCCATAGCTAATAGTTCCTCGACCATGAATGGAGGCTCCTGCTTATCGAATACCAGGCTTTTGAACCCCACCGTGCCCTTTTTGGAGGTTTCATTCCGCACAATGGATTCAATGTTCAACCCGGGGTATCTTCTACCATATTCCTTCGCCAGCGTAAAGTCCACCTCGACGCCCAACAACGGTTTTAAATTCTGGAACACATCTCCCGGGAATCTGCTGGCTAGCGCAATCGCATCTCCACCATACAGTCTTTCAGGCAGGGCTTCCGCATCTGTTGTCTGTGATCTTGAAGGTTTGAAAGCTAGCGTTCCAGCTTCTTTGCGTTTGGAATCCTTTGTGAAAACGATCTCGAGCGGAATGCCCGGTTTGACGAGAGCAGCTTTGATGTACTCGGTTCCCAGATCGATACCCAGGACGGCAGAAGCTGCAAAGGCAGTAGAAGAGAAGACAAAGAGAATCAAAAAAGGAAGAAAGGCGTGAAGGGAAGGTAGGCGTCGACGACCAGGGGTCGCCATCTTCGAGGGAGACAAAGGAGGCAATTGTGGTTTCTCTTCCGACTCATGTACGAGACGGCAAAGCGATAACGAAGATTGAAGAAGGCATCGCCAGGGAAAACACTCGATCCTCGGCCGATCTCGACAAACGCACAAATAACGCCGCTTTGACACGCCAGATGTATTTTATTGAAGCCAGTTTGCCAGATGATCGGAATTGGAGAAGCTGCGGAGAAAGGTTGAAAAGGACACTTGTACCTGGTCGCTTACTCAGAAGCTACGTAACCTATAACAACGCGTATTTCCGTTCCGCTCTCTACTTTGGTTATGAACATTATCTTCTGAATACTATGGCAAGTCAAATTCTGGTTGCCAAAGAGTGATGGAGGAAATGTTTTGTATTTACGCGTTGCCAAATGAGATCACTATTTATCATGTCCCATCCCATTTCCATTGCAGCTTTCTGTCAAAGGACGGTCTGCGCTGTCCATAAAGGCGCAGAGACTTGCATGTTATATACATGTTAGCCCGTCTCGTGAGTCTGAACATGAGAAGAAAGGTCCTGAAGCACTTGACCATGGACAGCTGCAACAAGCAATGCCTTGGACTTCGAAATGATCATTTTTACCCCAAAGCCACGAGGGCAATTGCACCACCAAGCAAAGCGACGGCGGGCCTGTTGGCTGCTGCTGCGCCAGTGAACTGAGGCGGTGCCGATGTCGTGGCCGAGCCAGCTGGAGCCGAGGACACAAGTGTTGTTGGCGCAGGGGCAACGGGAGCAAGGCCGGAAGGCGGAGGAGAGACAGGAGCGATTTCTGATGAGTATGAAGCTTTTGAAGTCGCGGGTGGTGCTACTGGACCGTAGGTTGAGGCTGGTGGCGAAACAGAAGCAGAAGAGGAAGGAGATAATGCTATTGAACCGTAGATTGAGGATGGTGGAGAAACAGGGGTAGGAGATGAAGCGGGCGGCGCTACTGGACCATAGACTGAGGAAGTCGGAGAAACAGGAACAGGAGGTGAAGCGGGCGGCGCTACTGGACCATAGACTGAGGAAGTCGGAGAAACAGGAACAGGAGGTGAGGCGGGCGGCGCTACTGGACCATAGGTTGAAAGCGGTTGGGAAATAGGAGCGGGAGGTGAAGCAGATGGTGCTACTGGACCGTAGATTGAGGATGGTGAAGAAACAGGGGCAGGAGGTGAAGTGGGTGGTGTAGTGGTTGTAGGTGGATACGTCGGTACGGGTGGTGGGGAAGACGCTGGCGGTGCAGACGGGTATGTCTCCGCCGGGGGTGGTGAAGATCCAGGGGGCGCAGGTGGAGGAGAAGATTCGGGAGCAGCGGGTGAATATGGAGGTGCAGGTGGATAAGTTGCTGCCGGCGGTGGAGAAGATCCTGGCGGTGCGGGAGGGTAGGTCGGGGCTGGAGGTGGAGAGGATTCAGGCGGTGCAGGTAGTGGAGAGGATTCAGGCGGTGCAGGTGGGTAGGTCGGTGCAGGTGGGTAGGTCGGTGCAGGTGGGTAGGTCGGTGCAGGAGGCGGAAAGGACTCCGGCGGTGCGGGTGGGTAAGTTGATGCCAGAGGTGGTGAAGACCCAGGTGGTGCAGGTGGAGGTGAAGATACGGGTGAAGATACGGGTGGAGATACGGGTGAAGCGGGTGGATATGTCTGCGGTGGAGGTGGAACTGTTGGTTGCTCAGTTGTCTTGGACGGCGACGATGGATACGTCTGTGGTGGGGGCTGCCCCGAAGTCTTTGGAGGCTTTTCAGACGTAGGAGGTGGCGATGGATAGGTTCGTGGAGGAGGTTGCTCTGATGTCTTTGGTGGGTTCTCTGTAGTCTCTGGAGGCACTTCAGACGGTTTTGTGGTTGGCGGGGGGAAACCTGTGCTGTTGGAACCTACAGGTGGAGAAGTTGGCTTTTCAGACGTATTGGGCGGCTTCTCTGTCGTCTCTGGCGAAGTCGAAGTTTCACTCGTCTCACATGTTGTCGAATGAGTCTGTAGAGGAGGATAGGTCTCTGGTGGAGTAGGTTTCTCGGTCGTTTCGGGAGGGGGAGGATAGGTTTCTGGTGGAGTGGGTTTCTCAGTCGTCTCAGGAGGGGGAGGATAGGTTTCCGGCGGTGTGGGTTTCTCAGTCGTCTCTGGGGGCGGGAAATAAGTTTCTGAGGGAGTGGGCTTCTCGGTCGTTGCCGACGGCGAGGGATAAGTCTCTGACGGGGGAGGGTAGCTCTCCGGTGAGGACGGCTTCTTCGTTGTCTCAGGTGGTAGAGGATAGCTCTCCGGACGTAGTGGATATGACTCAGGTAGCAGAGAGGAAGTGCCTGGCGGAGACGGCTTCTCGGTCGTCTCTGGTGGTTGAGGGTAACTTTCTGGTGGTGGTGGATATGATTTAGGAGGGTATCCGTAATCACCACTACTTGGAGCGTCATTTCTCTCCCCAATTGAGCCAGCAATGGCGAGACTGGCGGCAGCCAGAAGAACAAGTGAGGTCCTCATGGTTTTGTCCTGCTCTTGTAGTACTGACAGAACGCGAAAGTGACAGAGGGACCGGATGACCCCGAACGAAAGTGTTGTGGAAACCTCAGCGAACAAGTTCCCAATTGAATTTGGGGTCGGCTAAGATATGTTATAGTACGTTGATCCAGGTGGCTAGCTTCTTGTTTATGAGGTGTAACCATACCTCACGTCATTCATTGGCAACATGGCCGATGTGGATAGCTATCCTTAGAAGAGTATTAATTATTGTGATCGACGTTGCAGACGACTGGGGAGTGATTGAATGGCAGGCCATACCCTGGTCAATTGCCGTTGTCACGGTGTACCACGTCATGCTCGTTTGCAGCTCTAGCTGCCGAATTGGTGATTTGTGAGACTGTTCTTGAGCAGTGAACAAGGCCTAGTGCGGTGTGTCGTCAGGAAGACAAGTCTGCCGGAACGGAAAAGACGAGAAGTGGAACTGAGGATTGGCTTTGGTGTTAAAACGCCATCATATATTAAGCACGGTATGATTATGATCTCTCATGGGGCATCATTTGCTGAACGGTAGACAAAGTCAAACGGCCTATGGGAGAGCACGGGCTGTATGATGAGTGCTCCCACGAGCAGTGCAGTGATTCCGAACTGGACTCATTCCACGAATAGCAACAGCTTATAAGCCCCAGCCACCGGAACAGAATCCGACTGTGAGGTCTCGAAGTTCGAAATTCGAGAAGATGCTGCATCATGTGTGTCTGGATGGAGGCTGAACTCGAAAAATGGATGGTGTGTGTAGAATGGTGGTCGGTCTGCAGGTGACTGTTACACACGCCGTAGAGAGTCAGTGATTCTCCAATAGCATACACGACCGGCTGAGGTATGGTCATCCTAGCGGTGGGGCTCGACAGATGCATCGTGATGCAAAGCTCGAATAATAGCTAATCACGGAGGCGATTGAACGTAGATCTTTGCATGCACCAACTGCGATGAAGCCATGGGTGCAGGGTTTGTTGGCCAGTGTGAGGAATCATATCATGTCCTGCTCGCACAAAAACCATAGTGGTATCCCATGTGAGTAGGCTGAGAAAGCCATACCCCATATTTCTCGCTATAGCGTTGTGCTACCGACCACATCGCTGTTCTCCGAGACATGCATTTTTAGATCCTTGAATCCTGGCGGTGTCGGCAAGCGGAACCACAGCAGGACGATATCTGATAGGAAAGATTCATCGCTTAGCTGCAGGTCCACAGGACCCCAACCGGGTGAGCTCAGAGCTACAATCCCTGTAGCCAATGAAGTCCATTCTTCATTGGTTCGGCCCTGTAGCGAAGTATCTGACCCTGGGTTCACTTTAAGCCACAAGTCATTGCGCCATCGTCCAATAAAAGCGTCTTTGACGTTTGCAGTCAGTGTGTGTGCAATTGGTCCTGTGCGATTTCGACAGTCTACCCTCGTTCAGTTGTATAGTGGGTCAAAGCGACTCACTGGAACCGATGCCTGTAACCTTTTCTCTCAAAGTCAAAGATCATTCCCGCTTCGCTCGTGCTTCTTCTCCAAGTAGTAGTGTCAATGATGGTTGCCATCTTGGGTTCCCATTGTTGAACGGCTGTGGGCAGTGCTAGGCAGCTGCCCGCCTCTGTGCAAGTGGCATTGCATTGAGCCCTTGGAAGGTTCCGTTGGGAGTTTGCTCTGCTGCCGAAGCAGACATCCATTTTTGGAAGCAGCGTGTTCCTGGTCAGAGGCACGGCGATCCGAAGCCGGCCACCAATTACTTTATCGCTCCTGTATATACTTGCTGTACTCGTACTCGTGGGAAAGTCAAAGGCTGCCACATCTGAGGGCTGCCCCCGCACGGCGGGAAGAGGCCGAAGAGCACACTCCAGCCCAGCCTCACGTTTTCTTACCGAAGGATTAGCTTTGATTAGGGGCATCGGTAGCTTTAGCCTAGTCATGCTCAACCGTATCCAACTCGAGTTCGAGCATTCTTCTTCGATGATTGCCGAACAGCTTCGGGTCCGCAAAAGTGCCCCGATCATGTTGCATGGCCATGTCATTCATCTCCACCAGATCCCGAGCTGCCCTGCCAGCCTTCCTCATATGCTTCCCCCAGCTCTGCAAGATCATTTAGCAGCTCTTCCCGAGTGTCAACTTCAATTGCTCTGCTGATCAAATGACCCATGGCTTTGAGCCGAGTACTGGTCTCCGACGTTGTCATCAACGCCACACGAATTCCAGGCGTTTGCCCTGCAGTGCCAAACAGTGTGGCGGGAAAGGCGTCAAGTCGGGGGAACGGCACTGCTGTAGGATAACTAGATGTGGCAGGGAAGAGGTGGTCAGCTTCAGTCCAAAGAGTCGTGATCTGCCAAGACCCTGGCTGCATCAATCGCCTGGGTGAGAAAGGGGGTATTGGTGACTCAAGCTCCACACTATTTCACAGAAACAAAAGGTAACGGGCACTTACAGCTCAACAATGGCGTCTTGATCATCTGATCCCTTAGACTCAACGGGAATATGTGTCCCGGGTATGCAACGTCGAATCTCAACCTGGCTAAAGACATGTGGTGTTCGTCCCAAAGTAGTCTGGCTTGCTCGTGGCGAATAGTCCAGGTCGAATGGCGTCGAACGTGTAGGCGATAGAGTTCGTCGCCTCTCATCCGGGAATGACGTTTCTTTAGAAGTACGTGTGACAGATCCCTCTCTTGTGACTACACTGCATTGGAGCTCAAAGACGGTCCGCGATCCGGTTTTGTTTAAAGCACTTTCAAGCTCGGTCAGGGAGCCCTGGCGGCCGCTGCTTTCTCTCAAGCGAGTCGGTAAAGTCACTGTTTCTACTGCTGTGCACAGCAAAGACGACTTCGACCATTCAGAAGACAAATCCATCCTAAGGTACCCAGGAACTGTGGTGGGAGGACTCGAAAGCCGAATGTAAGCAGACATTTGTGGTGCCATTGCCTGGAGTGACCTGGCGACATTTGTACTTCGACGGACTTCTGCCTGCTACTATGTATGAATGAGATTCTCCGGGAGGATTCCGATGCTTAGCTTACCCGGCCCGCTCGCAATCCATCCTCCACACCCCAAAGCCAGATGCTGGTCTTGCCGAACTCGTCCCGAAGAACATCGGTATAACTAGATGAGAACCCTCCCCACGCGTCGTCGGTACTTGTGAAGATCTGAATGCCAGCTAGCTGATCACATTCTTCAGCAAATGGGCGCACATCTCGGTCAAAAAGGTCAAAGTCCCTGTCTAAATCATTGAAGAGGTCTCGGCCTGCATTCCAATTTTCGAAGGGCATTAGTTGTGAATTCAACTCATATTCGTTCAATTGCACAATCGATCTGGGATGGTAGAAGACGCGATTGAAGTCTGACCAGTACCGGACCTGGTCTGCTGTTAGCTGAGAAGTTGGCAGTCCGTGACCGAGGTTCCTCTGGTAGTCGTTTGGTTCGATGACGGGTTGTTTTTGGGTCGAAGTATCACCCTGCCTTTGAACCCAGTCAATTTCTTGGCCGTTGTGACTCAACGTGAAAGAGAGTCGTCTTACCACAAACGATTCGAAAGTGGGTTATCTTCAGAGAGCTCGTAGAGGGCATTGTATTTTCTGAGCGATCCAAAGCCACCCTTGAGGTCGTAGATCACTGTGCGAGGGGTGAATGTGTCTGAACCGTCCGCTCCAATGCCACCTCGAAAGTGAACATCATGATCCACTGCCGACTGCTCATTGTCCGAATAGGTGAAGTAGGATTCCTGTGATGTATCAGTGCCGCAGCGGAAACATAGTTTGCATTGTGACAACTTGGATGTTCCAGAAATGCGTGGCTAGATAGTTGCTTCTCTGACCAAATTGAAGAGAAACAATTTCATGCATGACAGCCGTGAATGATCTTCGGGTATTGGTCAGGGTGCACCTGATGCTCAGTTTCTCGTCTTGACTATCAACCGCATCGCATTCGATATGCTCAGATGCAAGCAGGAGTGCGAGTAATGTCGACCTGACTCTCTAGACAATGATACAATAGAAAAGCACGCTTCACCTCAAATCATTCAAGCATTTACACTGCAATTGCTCGGATTCTCTGACGTGCTATTGTAACAGCATCACTCATGCGAACGCTGTGCGTAGAACTCAGATGGGTTGCAGTAACCGATTCGAAAATGAGTAGCCCGTGATAATTACTGGTAATTACAGTACGGAGTGATACTAGAAACCATACGTAGAACTAAGGTCAAGGTAAGGCACCAGCGACGCTTGCTTTGAGTTCTTTAGCCACGGGTATTGCGAAGCACGAACCACCAGTTCATGCTTATCTTGAAGAGAAATCTTAACATTCGGATGACTCGGAGCAGTAACCGAACGAACAACCGGCCAGGCCTAAGTCCTCGTACTCATACTCCTTCAATACAGCATAGAATAGTTCTGCTATCATCCATGATACACGCCATCACACCTGCATAGTTTCTTTGTGCTCCACCGATTCGATCTGCTGGAATCTATCCAGTATAGTCTGCGCGTGCTTCTCTGACCTAGCATCAAACTCCATTTCGAATGGCTTTGCAGTGGTGATGAGAGTGCTCGTGAAATCGTAGTCATTGATCGGAATCTCCTGCCCGCAGGGTCCTCGTTTCTTTCCGAGCTTGAAGCCCCATGCAAGTGCAGCACAGGCAACCAAGAGTTCAGCTTCTGCTACCTCCTGGCCCGGGCAGATCCTGCGTCCGAAGCCGAAACCGTGGTAGCCTCTGATGGTGGGGAATTCAGTAAGCGGCTCGCGGTAGGTTGGATAAGTAGGGTCAAGGTAGCGTCCCGGATTGAACGTATTGGGATCTGGATAGACAGCAGGATCACGAGCCAGGGACCTGTGCAAGTAAGCATTGGCTCTATCGACCGTTTTAGGGGTGCGAACCATTCAACAGCGTGGATATAAGCACCCTTTGGAATGAAATAGCCATTCCAGACGTCGTCCTTTTCGAGTTCATGGGGTATTCCTGGTCAGCAGTCAGCAGAGCTACCAAGTCCATCAAAACGAGCCAGCTTCGAGAGGAAAGAGGACTTTTAGGGTGTCAGATGGGTGTCCCCTACCAGTGGGTATGACTGGGCGCCAACGAAAACATTCCTTGATGATAGCTCTGAGGGTTGGCAACCTTGGTGCATCGTCTAGCGCAACAAGTCTGTCCTCCTCGCCAAGCACAGTGTCAAGTTCAGCTTGCAAAACTCTCTGCCAGTCTTGGTGCAAAACCATGGCCAATAGGAACGTCCTCAAAGGAGAGCCAGTGGTCAAGATGGCGATATTGGCCATCATACCCACGGTATATGCAGCCTCCCGCGGGGCAAATCCTGGACGCTTTTCGTTTAGAGTACTGGAATAGCAGGGAGGACGTCGTCCAGACGCTGTCTCTAGGGTAGCGCCTTCGAGCAATTCTGTAAAAAGAGTTTCCTCCTCCGTATGTCGATGTCGCTCCATCTTTTTCGATCTCACAATCCATTCTGGGAACCACATCAATGCTGGGAGTGCGTTCGCCAATGGTCCAGCTGGTGAAAGACTGTACATGAAAGTATGCGCATTTTCGGCCACAGAAGTGACAGGATCCGGGGTACCCCATCCTAGTAGACAGGTGATCCTCCCTAAATATCGATCAATCAGTTGGTCATAGTTCTGCGAACTATGTAGAACGCTGGCCAGAAAGCGGTACGATTCCGATACAAGATGACCGTGGTAGCCGGCCGCATGGGCTCGCTGTAGGATAGTGTGCCCAAACTTTCGTTGTCGACGCCACGTTTCTACGAACGATCAGCTCTGGTATCAGATACTGAGAGTCTGGGAATAGTGACCGCCGTATTTGAGAAATGGAAGATACTCGACCCCATCTTTGGTTCCTGGCATATGTGGAATTCCAGGTCGATCAGAGTATATAGCGCCTCTCTTTGCCAGTAGTTCTACGGCTATTTCATGACTCGAGATCCAAACATGGGTTGTGCCCATCATGGTCGTCTGGTAGATGGGTCCGTACTTATCGCCCCATTCTTTAAACTTGAACCAGCTACGCTTCATATCGATATCGTGCACGCGGCCGATGATAGGCAGACCTAGAGATTGGTGTTGAGCGCGAGTATCGATAAGGACCGAAACAGCTCACCCCAGGGCCCGGGGAGCCCCCGTATTCCTTTCTGCAGACGCGGACGGCTGCTCCGTATCCAGCCAGCGGCCATAAAGAGACAGAAAATGCTGAGTGAGAAGCCTTGCAAAGCCAATGCCAAGCCGTAAAGCAAGAATTCAGTGACTAGGACACCCTTCACCTTGTCCCTGTCCAACTGCTTGAATACTGCAGGGGAAATCATTGTGGTCTTGCTTGATGATAAGATGAAATAGATGCAAGCTGGACAACAGGATCCTCTTAAAGAGACGAAAGAGGAGACTAAAGGAACACATTGCTTGAAGTATCTTCTGCAGTAGCTCGTGAAAAGTCGAGCATGGTTACTCCAAAATCCTCCGGCGTGTCCAACAGAGCTGTCACTCCGGTCTCATGGGTAGCTATCCATGTAAATCGCTTGTTATCATCCTTGCGGTTACAGGAAAGTCATTTCTTCTCCCGAAATAGATGGCTTTTGATTGCCTTCGGGCATTTGATCGTACGATCCCACTCAAAGGGACCCGATAATCTGCCTAGGGACAACCTTGGTGTGCAACAAGCACGTCGAAAACGTGACCAACCACTGATCGCTTGAAAGGTCTTACCGGAAGTGGTTGTTGTTACTCGATACTGCTCGGGGATTTTACCAAGGACCTCAAGGGATGAGGTCTTTCTTTGTACAACAGCGTAGCGCCACGGAGAGTACTTGGCCCCTGGTCTTTCAATAATTACCTTTGGGATGGAACATGCGTATTCCTAGCATCGTAAATTATTGGTCTATTGTTGACCGTTGGGGTCGAGGAAGGCTTGCGCCACTCCAACAATACGGGAGTGTACGGATAGTAGCGAGCGTTCTTGACATCAAATCTGTGGAGTATCAGTGGGTGGCTTCTAAGCGAAGCCCAAGGATGCTCGGCGTGTTCCCCACCACCAAATTACAGCAAGGAACCAGGTAGTTGACGATAATGTTCGCTGCTTTAGCGGAGGTTTTGGATCCGCATCCTGGGCATCTGGGCTCTTGCTCCACAACCTCTGACTGAAAGCTTCTTTCCCTTGAAGTTCTGCTTGCGAATCCATACCCAGCACCACTCGGGGGCCCAAGACAGTGAAACCTCACACCTTGAAATCGTCGTGACACTCGACGCACTTCGCAGGTCGGGAAGTCGGGCTCTACCGATTCGTAGATTGCATGACCAGCGGAGATCGGAAAGTCTGCATCAAACTAAGTATCCAATTAGAATTTACAGCAAACGAAATAGATGAGCAAAGAAAGGGACGCTGAGGAGATCTGGCCATAATCGCCCTTGATCTATTATTGAGCTGCACGATACAGTGGTGCACGGCAGCTCGGGCCGCCAAGCCGCTTGCACGGTAGCAACCTAACCGCGTTTAAGCGCTTGTTTGTTTTGATTATCGCGAACAAATAGTTTGGAGTGAAGGCAATCGACTGTAATGATCAAACAACACAGATCTTCCCGTAAAGTTGATGACGGTCCAACCCCTGCTGTCAGTCCAAGGTTTACGGCATTTCCACACAAAAGCCATCAAGTGGAGAGATGGCAGAACTAGCATTCCAGTCTGGACCACAAACTTCTACAACATCTCCACATTCCTCCGCTGCAACCGAACCTCGGTCGTATGTCTCTTCGCCGCCACCGCCGCCAGCTGTTGGCGTCTCGCAACACGATTATAATTTCTCACCAAGAACATACGATGAATCATCGGCGACCGAAGAACAAAATGAACACACCGATGAAGAGATGGCGCGGCTCAATACCGAGACGGCTTCAAGTCGGTCTTCGATCAGCTCATTGCCAGTATCGGTGGCTCCGAGCGCAATGGTGCTGCCCTCAGATAAAGTCGTGCCGACTAAGATCCCTGAGCTCCATGAATTGCGCGTGGGCAGTCTCGGTAATGAGGCGAATGGGTGGAAGTGGCGAGATTCACCGTTCCGCTATCCAAACTCTGTTCGAAGCATACAAACGCGAGATGAGGACGATGTTATCCTACATCATCGCAAAAGGACTTCTCGGACATCAAGAAATATGTCCACATTCTCAGCAAGGTCCTCTGGCTCGACTTCCCAGACAAAGCGCCGAAGTGGTACGGAAAGCCCTTTGTCGCGCAAGAGTGCCAAGGTAAAAAGGGAGTTCCCGTTGGTACTGCTGCACTGTTCCCTCCTCCCTCCGGCTATGCCTATTAAAGCCAGAATCCTGGACGCAGCACTACTACAAGCTGTTCTACCAGAACAGTACTGGAGGCGGTGGGAACTACTAACCGACAAGATAACAAACGATCTTGAAATTCAGAGCAGGGGCGTTTTGATTCCGCATCCTGGGGCCGACTACGAGCTTCTGGAGGAAAGATTACTCGAGAGCTTAGAGCTTGCAAAGCCCAGACTGAGATCGGGTCATTACTATGGGAACGAGAGTGTTGCTGATGTTGAAGAGAGCGAAAGTGATGCAGATACTGCTATACAAGGCACCAAATGTCAAGACTGTGGAAAGAAGGTAGTACAGGAACTTGCACAAGACCGAAAATGGGAGGTCAAGGTGTACGCTGCGAACGGATTGATGCGAGCCGGGGCCTGGTCTGCTGCGTGGAATGAAATGGAAAAGGTTGACATAGAGGTCACAGTGTGTTTACCAGAAGACATAAAAAGAGAAGTGCAGGAGAGGTGCTTAGACTTCGGCGTTGATCCTGACCTGGAAGCAGAGGAGGTGCAAGGGTCCGAGCCCACCGACGCGGAGAGTCGGAGGAGAGAGATATACGGCACAACCGCGCGTGATCCGCACGAGAAGGTCGACGGCTTCGAATCGAGTCAACACTACAATGACAGGAACGGTGAACCGTATGCACCGCAGTATCAGCATCAGCATCACGCGTCATCCCCAACCATCAACCTCAAGCAGCTCTTCATCAACTACCTCAAAGTTCTTGCCCAAGACAAACGCAATGTGGTCATTGCCGTCTTGGGCTTGGCTATGCTCTTTTTCGCGCTCAGTAATTCAACGTTACCAAAGCAAGTGACAGGCCCGAACATGATGCCCATCGACGTCTCGTTGCCCTCTATGGAGACTGTTCCACGATGCACAGTGAGCCCAGTTTCGTCTAAGTCACCTTCACTGGTGGTGCCGCTTGCGTGCGAGATTTCGACGGTAAGAGACTCTGTCACTTTAACAGAGTCCGGAGATGGCATCTCGACGGCGACAGTTCCTGTCACATTAATAGAGTCCAGGGATGGCATACAGTCCGCCAACCCCACTAGCATCCACGTGCGAGCGCCCTCTTCAGACGAAACCCAGGAGGTTGCTCATGAAATCGCATTGGAAAGCTAAAGGGATTGCATCAGCCTCCTTTTGAAGTTTGATTACAGCGCATCGGATCGGGATGTGGGGGATCCTATGCCTCAAATAAGCCATGGCCACGAAGTTCCACCGAAAACACCCGCAGGAACCGCCTTCACAAAAGCTATAGACACGTCTCGAAACATGTAATGCGGTATATTGAAAGAGCGGGATTTCATGTGCTAGCATCCGAGGAGCAGCTCTGGTCGGCAGAATTTTGATTGTTACCTGCTAATCCCATGTTTTTGAGCGCATGGCTGTGTAGTTAATTTTGAGTGTCTTGGAACGTCATGTCAGGAAGATAAACAAGGAATAAAGTTCCGCCGCTCGCTGCAATGGTCTGGAACCAGAGCATCTTTATGACATTGTAATTGAACACGAACAAGCAATATTTTATAAGGTCTTGCTATCAGACACACGTGCCTGTATAAGCAAGTGAGGGTTACTATGAATTCTTCAGTCTTGGAAACGTACACTGCCACTCTCCCCCTTCAGGGGCTTTTGCTTTGCTTTGCAACGTTCCTTGAGGGAGGCTTCAAGTAAAAAGCAGTCAGTTGATGACTGGCTCGAACTCATCGAGCCCTTTGATTGGGAATGTGAAAATGAGGAAGCATATAATGTGCTGATCTGCCAGACTGGCATTCATGGCAAAATCCTCTTGCCCAAGTCCACCGGCGACAAGTCAAAACAACATTGGCAGCACAAATAGCAACGACCTGTACTTGTTCCACATTTCATGTGTCGCCTCAAAGCTGTTTCCATGCTTTGCAGGTGGGTATTCCCGCGGAACTGTCAAAGGCATGAGCCGCTCTGTCAAGTATGGCTCAAGGCTTCTTCTGTTTCCATGCTTTGGGATTAACTTACGAAGCACGCAAGTCTTTTCTACTAGTGCTATGCAGATGATCTGCATCAATGCATTGCCCGAGAATGTGGAAGCCTGTTGGCCGATGGAGAGATCTCGTAACGGCCTACTATGGCCGTATCATGGTCTGTGATTCACTGAAAACCCTTTGATGTTAGCATAGCCACTGTGCAGTTGGGTCAATCCTCTCTTGATGACATGGTTTGTTTGCTTTTCGCCTTGCGCCAAAGGTTTCAGTACTGAGCGATCTCAAGGCTTGACTTCTTGATTCAAAGGTTCATAGATGCAGGGGGGCTATTTTCGGCAAACTGCGTTCGACTCTCAATGCAAAACTCAAAGTTAAGCAATGGATCCCATTGGGAGACGCTGAAGTTTTCGCATTGAGACCGTAAATGGGACAAGGATCTTTCTGGGCTCCTCTAGATACGTATCTAGCTGCTAAAGGCTGACACACCGAACCGTTGCGGGAAGGATCTCGCCCCGTTCCCCAAAGCAATTAGAGGCGATAGGGTTCTCGCTACATTGAACTTTCTACATCTGAACATGCCTTGCGAAGTTGAATAACTTTGAACTGGAGACTCATCGTAAGATCCAACAACAGCGCCCGCTAAGGGGACCATCTAAGGAGGATCCATACGGGTGATTCGTCACATCAATACCAAGAAGAAGCTGACCGTGATGTCGAAGAGCTCTACTCAGGTAAAGAGCAACGCGACAAGGTTGGCCGAAGAGGAATGAATGAATGCCTCTTTTGGGACGCAAGTGCGTCTAGACGCCTTAGGATGGACCGTGTCTCAGGCTGCCGAGCAACCCCTTCGCACCCCGTAACGCGTTTTCATGTTAAAATCGTGTGATCACCGAAGACGGAATATTCTACTTCGGGCACACCTATGTCAATGGCACCTCGTGCTCTCAAACATCTCATCGTTAATATGCTGGAAAGGTCAAGTGGGCTTTGCATGATGTGCAACGTGCTCATATAACATTGCTCCGTGCATTCCTTTTCCCGTGCAAATTGAACGAAGACAGAAGCCGACATGGCTACGCATGGGACAGGGAATATGACTGGACTGCGAATATCTATGCACTTGCCGAGTCTCTTGAAGGAGCTTTGCACCGTGAGAGGGCAAGGGGGAGAACAGAAACAACAGGGGTGGTGACATCTTCGCGTAAAGGTGCGTCTCGAAGGAAGCCTTCTGCGGCCAAGAGTGCAGGTCTGGAAGCAAGAACAAAGGAAGGAAGCGCAGAGGGTGCTCTTCTAGAAGTCGATCGTATTTTGGACCGGCATTGATTAGCAAAAGGGCACCTTGGCTAAGAAGTAACTCCATCTTCGGCTTGCCGGATTGAGAAGTATCGAGAGTCCCCGTCTCTCGTTGCTATGCTTGGTTATTGGGATTGCGTCACTGTCTCTCCCGTCCGGTCGAAGCGTGAACCACTTGACAACCCTCGAAATTGACATTTCATGGCATGGTTCGTCAATATTGACGTCGAGCAGACGGTGTCAGAGAAATCTTCTAGAACGTCTCGTTTGGCTGGTCTAGCAATTCAGCATATCGGAACCGATGTTTTTCAATGCGTATCATGCAGGCCCCAACTGGGGCATTGCGTGCTTCTTTAGCCCCACTCCGAAGCGACTATCCAAGTCTCAGGGTCAAGAAGCCAGATTAGACGTAATCGCTCGATGCTCGACCCAATCATTTGAGGGCCTCCACTGTAAGATATTTGCGAGTGTGGCTTGAGTATGTTCATTGTGCAAAGCGGCCGGGCAATGGTGAAACTTTGTCTATGACCTTCAAGCTTGGCTCGTGGTCTGCTGATCGTTCTGGGAAAGCTTTGCATATATACAAGCTCCTATAGCCACACGCGATGGGATTCCAACTCGATGTAATAGTCTGGCTGAGAAATCTCGGATTCCTTTATCGCGTTTCTGCGTTGCAGGAGTTGCCTTTTTTGCGTTAGCTGGCCTTCGGGCTTCATCCCCACAGACCGGTCAGCCCCCGCAATAATGAATCCAGATCGACCATACCATAGTGAGGAGCAAGATCCTCAGGACCTCAGAAACTGGCACTGGCCTCCACACTGGACCTCTGAGCCCCCAGGCCTACATCATGAAGACTTGACTCCCGCGTCGAGTGCTTACCATACTCCATTGTCAGAATTTGCGTTCGCAGACCGAAGTGGATTCTCGAATCCCCGGCCGTACTCCTATGTGGAGACCCTGGATCCGCACCTTCAGGGGCATTGGCGACCAATTCCCCGAAGCATGAGTGTAAGCGCACTTCCAACGTCCGTTCCTTCGTCGGCGCATTCGAGGCACGAACATTCTCTACCGCCACCACCAAAGCAGATTCGGTTTGTATCTAACGATGGACAACCTTATACTAAAAGAAGAAGAATTGATGTAGCGTAAGTACTCTCCAGTGAAAAGCATCGTCAGTGCCAAGAATACGCAGACTTACCATTGTTGGGACCAACCAGATGTCAAACTTGTCGGAAGAGAAAGACAAAATGCTCAGGGGAGCGCCCAGGTACCTGCTCCCGTACTCTTGCTTGATCCAAGATTATCGCTAACTTCCCATCCCAGAGTGTAAAACTTGCTTGGAGACTGGTCATCCTTGTCTCGGATATACGGAACACACTCAGCAACAAAGTCATCATCGCAAGTCGTCTGCTGACAACCAATCTACCCTTGAGGACGACGATGGCGATTCCCATTCAAGGTCTCCGACCAAATCTGACAATCGGCGTCAGCCACCAAATGAAGCACGCAAACCGATCAAAGACGTTGAGACCGCAAAACCACGTATGCAACAGAAGAGTTCAGTCGAGTCATCTACGTCTGTGCCAGAAGCTGTTGTCTCCAGAAGAGATCGAGATGTTGATCAGCCTTCTGATGGCCGAAGCCCAGCCAGCAACTACACTTCCGTGAGCATAAATTCGGCGCGCAACCGCGTTCCTTATTTCAGATACTTTGGCCCTACGGCAATTGTGCCAGGCTTCAAACAAATGGTCGTTCAGATGAAGGAACAGCGTCGCAGTACGGCCTCGCTCACCGCAGAATCTCCTGCTTCGAACCTGGCTGCTGCAACTTGCCACACGACCTTGGGGCTTACTCCTGCTACAACAGATACTGAATCGAGACCTCCAGTGGATATTCCCTTTTACGAAGCTGCAGATTCATCACCAAACCCGCCGATCATCACTCACCTCTGTGAGACATTTTTTACTCACCTGGGCTGTAACTACCCATTTCTGCAAAGAGAGCGCTTTCTGCATGATTTGGAGGAGAAGCGGGTGGATGCAATACTAGTCGACGCTGTATGTGCTGTGGCTGCACGCTTTTCTGCACATCCCTTACTGTCCGTGCCTACATCCTTTGCCGTTCCACTGGATTCCGACAACGAAGTGCTAAAGGCTTTTCGAGGTTATCCTTTCGCCCATCGGGCAATGGCCGCCGTAGTGGATACCTTTCCACGTCCGACAATAGCTGTTGCACAAGCGTGTCTTTTGCTTGCATATGAAGAGTTTGGGTCTGATCACGACAGCGGTCTGTGGATGTACCTTGGAACCTCAATTCGCATGGCTCAAGATCTGGGCATGCAGAAGCTAGAAGGTATGCAGCTTGAGGGTCGCATCGGCCCAACACCCAAGACAACGAAGAAAGGACCGGATGGGAAGGAAGAAGAAGGTAAGCGGGAGCAGCAGCAGTGGAAGCTTTCAGAAGTGAGTAAACTGTTGGAGGGCGCGTCCCTTCAGGATCGACGTGCAAGCGAACAGGAGCGGATTGATACTTTTTACTGTATCTTCTTTCTCGACCGAGTTGTCTCATCAGGAACTGGCCGGCCTGTCACGCTCCGAGACAAAGACATTGAGATCTCGTTCCCCTACAAGCCAGATTATCACAGCATTGACGGCTGGCCCCAGCCCTTTCCACCTCTCATCAGGATTGTTCACCTTTATGGTAGGGTCACGGATGTTCTAAATAATATTAGCGAATCCAACCAAGTTACAACAGACACTATGAAACGACTGGCGGGAATGGAGAGGGATCTGACAGGTCAGTGAAGGAGCAACCCCTATTACCGTTTGTGCTAAGACCTACTAGGAATATACCAACGACTCTCATCTAAGCTTCATTTCAATGCAACAAACTTTCAACAATATGTCAAAGCAGGACAGGGGACTAATTTCATTCTCCTGCATTTCTGGTTTCACACCCTGATAGTACTGCTCCATCAGCCTACCCTCCTTCATTCATTCGAGGGTAGCATCCATCAGTTGTTTCCTGATAGTCGAGAGCTGTCTATGTCCTCAGCTAAGACCATTGCCGATATACTGGCATTCGCGGAGCTTATTGACGTGAACAGCTTCATTGGCAATCCTTTCACGAGTCAGCCAATGTACATTGCTGCAAGTGCATTTCTGATGGAGGCTGCAGCACACGCTTCTCAATCCCAGTCTCGTGCTTCGACTCCCCTATCAGCCCCACCCGAAAACAAGCAGGGCCTTGAAACGCGAGATTCCGATAAGAAGCAAACTACGACGGAGGAAAAGCTGACAACCAAATACACCCTGCTAGCTACCGCCGCGAATCAAAACTACCAACGCTGCTATAAATCTCTGAAGTCTCTGGAAACCTACTGGGCAGGTACACGATACATCCTGACCGTACTCGATCAAAAAGCAAAAGGCATCATGAATCCATTGTTATTCACGTCAGACGATCTAGACAGCGAAATGCCGCCCACGGAGCCAGATTTTAGTACTCCGGGCTGGCGGAGCAGCACTTCTAATGGGGGTGGGTCGCTACCCACCACCACAGCCACAGGGTCGTTTTCTCGCTTCCGAACCGGGAACGGATCAGCATCAATTTGGTCTTCGAACGTTGATCCAAGTCAAGGTACGTCGTTCATGACCATCTCTTAGGTCTTGCTTCTTTGGGGGCAACTAATTATCTTTCAACCCTAGCCGTTGGCTGGTCCCTGGCAGGCTCGACGAATTCGCCGAACCCTAATTTGAGCTTTCTCTATCAGACTTCAAACAGACAACCAATCGGATCCCTCTCCCAACAAGTCGACGTCCCGTCTCCTTACGACGCTGCAGCTGCCAATCTTCCGCTCGGCAGCGCCGCAGCAACAGCACAGGCGGCTGCGAAGTCGTCGGCTCTCAACAAGCCGCCAACCAATCGATACTCATCTGAGGATCGAACGGGTAATGGGCATTATGTCGGTCTAGATTGCATGTCTCCTAGAATGACCTCGAGACGTCCCGATGTACCTCCAGGTTCAGCATCAGCGGCAGAAGCGGATCTCCTTCTTGGCTTACACGGTCAAGATAGCTTCAACAGCGTGCGAAATGCGTCAACTGAGCGTGGTAATCTCGATCAATCACTGCCGCCATCTCAAACTAGAGCAGGTGCTCCTCAGCCAGCTTTTGACTGCTCTCTAGTTGTGTCCGATCAAGCTACCTCCCTCTGGAAACCAATCAATCCCACAACCTTAGACGGAAGCAATGCTGCCCTATTCAACGATATGATAATCCAGAGCCAAGACATAGACATGAATGCTTCTCAAGAGATTTTCGCTTTTCCTGGTGGGGACATAACTCCCTGGCTGGAACATTTACCACAGGACATTCTCAACTATTTTGGCGATCCACCGGACGAAGGCTCCATGATGAATTCAGCCGGTCCTGGACCAGCACCGCCGCCACCATAGCGTCGACCTAGCTGTGGCTACTTTCATCATCTTTACGAATCAGATCTTTGATCGACATGTCCACAGACAATGTTTGATGATATACTTTCAGCCGAGCAGTTACGAATGATACAAACCTATCATGCGATAATGACTGTTGGTTGCTCTCGGAATTACAATAACATAAAGCACGCAGAATATCAAGTCTTCGCCAAAAACTCCCTAAGCTTGTCATCCAGCCAATTCACGTCCTCCATGTTGCCTGGCGGTCCTCCCGCCCAATGGCCCCATATTGAAGGAAAGACCTCCAATGTTCCAATTCCTGGTGCCATATTTGCAACTTCGTATTCAGAGTCTTCGGGCCTGGAGTCACATAAGCAGCTATTACTTGGTGAGAGAAGGGTGATCTTACGGGAAATACAGATCAGTCTTGGACGGCAGCACCAGGGTCTGGGCTTTTATGGCACGCATGGCTTCTTCAAACTTGCCATTATAAGGCTCCTGCTGCGAGCAATCTCCGCATTGCCACGTCTGCAACATGACAAGCATATTTTCGGGGTCTTCCATGAATCGGTCAGCATATCTCAACCGCGTCGCAAAATCTTCGTCAACCCACCTTTTGACGTCGCCCAGGCCTCCCAAAACTTCACCATGAAATCCTCCAGGTCTTTTGCGGCGTAGAACTTTTCATGTAGCCTATGCCGGTAGAATGCCTGGCTGAATCCCCAGCCGGCATACCCTCTGCCAAAGGCCTTCAAACCTACCTTTCTCTCTTCCTCCGTCCAAGATCTGACTTCTTTCCCTGCTGTCTCTACCCTGCCTTCCTTGGGTCCGGCACTAGACTCCCTTTTCGCAGCCAGCAAGGCACTCTTCACCCCCTCCAGAAAGACCTGATTATGCAGACTCGTCCTTGCGCTCCCACAAAACGGGATGGCAGCATCCATAAAGTCCGGGTACTGCGTCGCCCATTGGAAGGTCTGCCCCGCGCCCATGGACCAGCCAGTCACGGCCCGTAGATGGGTAATTCCGAGCTTCTTGGTGAGCAATTCATGCTGGGCGCGGACGTTATCATAGAAGGCGATCTTGGGGAATGGAGCAATCTTGGAGTTGGACGGAGAGATCGACTGGCCATTTCCGAATAGCGCGGTGATGATTATGAAGTATTTGGCTGGATTCAGGGTCTTGTCTTCGCCGATCAGCCACTCATTGTCTGATATTGAACCGGAATACCATGTTGGGTAGAGGACGGCGGGGGACTTCGGGTCACCAAATGTCTTGTATGCTATCCAGGCTCCTGGAAGGGTGTCTCCGCATTGTAATTGGAAGTCGCCTAGGTCATACTTCTGGTATTCTGGCGGCGAAGCTTTCGGCCTCTCTGGTAGCTTCTTCTCTTCAGCCATGGGTGGTCATGAGAATGTGAAGTTCGGGTCCAACCCCCGTTTTCTCAGTCTGCAGATTTCCTCTACCAGCCACCTCCCCCCCTCTGGCGGTCATCACAAGCAGAGGACCGGTAAAGGACCCCGCAGCATGGCCTGCCAATGGAGCTAAGTTATGGTGGTTAAATGCCGCGGCAATGATGTGCAACAGGGTTCTCCGACTGCCCCCTCCGACTGAGTCAGGGGATTCAACATAACGATTCGAAGGATCCGTGATAGAACATTTTCATGGCTTTGACATCGAGGCGAATTACGAATGCCTGTAGTTGGGGTGAATCAAGAACCTGTTCCCCCTAAAGTCCTTGTCAACGGCTGAGATTAGGGATTGACAGAATTATCGCTGGCACACAAGACCGCTTGCTCGGAGCAGTGAAAGACCTCGATTATCAAAGCGTCCCCATGACGTGCTCATGCTTCGATCTCCCTACAGCCGACAGCGTTTAGCAGCGGCCGAGAACGGTGCGGTCAATTAGACTGCTGTAGTTATCCATGCGGCTGGTTGAGAAATCGCTTTTTACGTCTGCCGTGTCGTTTCCCCGGTTCTGCCAATGCAAAAGTTGAATAAAAGAACCATTGTCTAATAACTGTACCTAGATCCGTCCAATCAAACTCCCGACATTCACAGTATCTTCGTCTGGTCAATCGCCCCATCTCGACATCCGTCCCTTCAACATGCCTGAACAAGAGAAGCACGACGCTGAGTCCACCATCAAGCGCAATCCTCATTCCGACTTCGGCAAGGTTCAAGCGTCAAGACCAGACTACGACAAGAGGGATTGGAAGTTCACCAAGACTGTTGACCCTAATTGGACATATGGCTCAGGTGGGAATGATGGCGGAGCAAGTCTTGAGAAAAACCACATAGAAATCGATCCTTATGCCGAGGGACGTCAAGCCGCTCAGAACTACAAGTTGCTTATCTCTGGCATTGTACCACGGCCGATAGGCTTTTTGAGCACGAGGTCAAAAGATGGCAGCAGTACGAATCTGTCCCCCTTCTCATACACCCAAGTTATCAATCACGATCCACCCATTTTCATAGTCGGATTTGCCGGTGGTATGGACAATGCTAAGGACTCCCTCCGGAATCTGATCGAATCAAAGGAGTGCACTATCAATATCATTTCTGAACATTTCGTTGAAGCAGCCAATGCCACCTCGATCGATGCACCATACGGCGTATCAGAATGGGCGCTGTCTGGCTTACATCCCGCACCATGCAAGAACGTGCAATGCTCGCGGGTGAAAGAGGCAGTGTTCAGCATTGAAGGGAAATTGGTCGACACGCGCGAGTTCGAATCAAGGGCCACACCTGGAAAGAAGACTGGCGTAATGGGAATCATAGAAGGTGTAAGATTTTGGGTCAGGGAGGACGCAATTGACGAGACAAGGAGTCTGATCGATCCGAACGTCTTGAGGCCAATGTCTCGACTCGGTGGTATCAGCTATGGAAGGGTGACGGATGGCCTCGAGATACCGAGACCTGTTCTCGCGCAGGAGAGAAAGGCAGGAAAGGTGGATGAGAGCCTCTTGAGGCCAAAGGTCGATGGACAATAAGGATTGCACAGAGGAACGCATGTTTGGATGATCGCACGTGAATATCATGAATAGAAGACGGGGTGTTATTCCTATTCGATTTGTGCTCGGCCTCTTCACTGTCAAGAGTGGACCCTGCATCATTCTGTTGTCGGATTCGGTGTGGCGAGGTACATAATTGTCATAGTAGCAATGGCTACTGCGATTTCGCTTTTAGCCCAGCAGATTAGCTCCATCACATTCCTGTTCGGGATTGATTGATTAGTCGGGGCCGGGCTCTCATCCTCCGCTTGAGAATAGGCCGAAGATTCGTAACAAACTCTCCACGAACGACACGATCTGAAAGACGGTCCAGTCTCTAGTAGAGGTCTTTTTATTTGGAGTTTGGTGAATCTTGTCCGTTTTCTTCTCTGCTCGGAGCTCAGTTTGCTCATGCGCGCTTCACATATGGGGGCAAACGACGCCAGCTACCTCCAATCCACATTTCGCTCTCCTTGAAGCTGACGATCCCATACATCCCATAATTAATTTCCCTTTCGTTACTCGACTGTTTCGAACATGGCAGCGGCTCCAGTCAAACAATGGGGCTTGACACCAGCCATATCGGCAGCGTTACCGACTCCTGCAGATGTCGCGTTAAACAGTGCACTTATCGAGGAACTCAAACGCCAGAACAATTACGAGAGTCCTGCGGAAACGGCGAAGAGGTGCGTAGCTCCATCTGTTATGGTGTAGGTGAGAGCGTACGCTGATTACAGGCTATTCAGACAAGCAACATTGCAACTTCTTTACCAAGTCACCGTCGAGTTTGTGAAGGAAGTATGCCGAAGGAAGGGCTTCTCCGAAGCCTCGATCGCAGACTTTGGTGGCAAAATATTTCCATATGGCAGCTACAGGCTTGGAGTCTATGGTCCTGGTGAGTTACGCGTTGTCACCCCGAGATCTACTTGTTTTGCAGAGCTGACGCAGTACAGGCTCCGACATAGACACTCTTGTGGTCGCTCCGAGACAGGTCAAACGAGAAGACTTTTTCGAATTGTTCCCTACAATCCTCAGACGCGTTATCCCGGCTAAAGACATTGGCGACATGACAGCAGTCCCTGATTCGTTTGTGCCTATCATCAAGACAGAGCTTTGTGGAATTGACATTGATCTCATCTTTGCGCGTATACCGACTCTCAACTCAGTGCCTTTGAACCTCGATCTACGCGATACGAAGTTGCTGGAAGGCATGGACCAAGCTGAAATCAAGTCAGTCAATGGGACTCGCGTGACGGACGAGATACTCGGCCTGGTACCACAACCCAAGACTTTCAGAACAGCCTTGAGAGCGGTCAAGCTTTGGGCACAACGACGAGCTATATACGCCAACATACTTGGCTTTCCGGGAGGCGTTGCCTGGGCCATGCTCGTTGCCCGTGTCTGCCAGCTCTATCCTACTGCCACCGGTTCAACCATTGTCCAGAAATTCTTTTTCATCATTGGTCAATGGAGCTGGCCTTCTCCAATCATGCTCAAAGCAATCGAAACAGGAAAGGAGAAGACTTGGAATCCACAAATATATTCAGGAGATAAGAGAAATCTTATGCCTGTCATCACTCCTGCTTACCCAAGCATGTGTGCAACGTTCAATATCTCAAAGTCAGGCAAGGCCATCATTTTGAAGGAATTGAAGAGAGGTGAGGAGATTGTCAAAAAGATTGTTGAAGGCAAATTGCCGTGGAATGCACTATTCGGTAGACATACCTTTTTCACCCAAGATCACCGATATTATCTCAACGTCATTTCCAGCTCGAACAACAAAGATGCTGCGCTTGCTTGGTCTGGTCTTGTTGAATCGAAGGTGCGTATACTAGTCATGAAGCTGGAAGATCGGGCGGACATGATTGAGCTCGCCCGACCATTCATTAAAGGATATGAACGGGTCCACAATGTAAAGACTGATGCCGAAGCCGAAGAGGTCAAGAAAGGCAGCGTGAAGTATCAAGTGCTGGAGACGAAGACTACTGACGAGACGAATGAACCAACCAGAGTAATTGCGGCAGAGACGGGTACAGTCGTTGGGGATGCAATAGATGCCCACGCAGAGACGAATGGGAGTAGTGAGCTGCAAACAGTTTACACTACCACATTCTATGTCGGCATTGAGCTGACAGCGGCCGCGACAAAGAATCTCGATATCTCTGCTGCTATTGGCTTTTTCAAAAATACTTGCACGTCCTGGCAGAATTGGAGAGAAGATTTGCATGAAGTCAATGTCGTGCCAACCAAATGGTGAGTTGATATAGTACGAGACGTGGGTTTTGCTAACAAGTTTCGAGCTACGACCTACCCGATGACGTATTCAACAAAGAAAAAGGAGACGCAAGGCCAATCAAGCCGAAGAAGAAAGCTCCGTTGGCGAAGAAAGCGGCCAGCTCGGCTGTACAGAAGAGAAGCTTCTCAGACATTGAGGTATGCGACTTCATTATTTTGGTTACGGACTTTTGTTCGAGGTGGAATGTTTGGCTTAACATGGTTTGCTGATGACTGAATAGGCATCATCTGAGAATCTGGCCAGCAAGCGTAGAGCTCCGTCGACTGGCATGAATGGAGCGCCAACAGCCACACCAGCGTGAGGACGAGTACATTTCCAGAGATTAGAAATGGGACACTACCTCCGAGTCCGAGAAATGAGGCGTTCCAGCCCCTACATACCAAATTTGCAACCACGTCAGGTTCTCGCCAGGTCCATAGGCAAGAGACACGGAAAAAGAAAACATCGCAAGCAAAAGAAATTGCCAGAGCCCAAGCGTGTGAGAGACAAAGGAGAACGAATACTGAACCGACCGTTCCTAGTGAGCCCCACAGCGCCCACTCGAAGATGCTAATATACAAGAGCAGAACTGCTGAGATCTGATTATACTCAGGACGTCGGAATCCGGAGCTTGGTCCTCGACTCTTGCCCGGTGAAGCAGAAACAAAATAGCCGAAACCCAAGGCTCGACCAGTTGAATCACGGTTCTGGGGGAGCAAACATCAATCCAGGCCGTGTTCAGTGGCAGGGGAGGATGATGGAGTTTGGCAGAGAGGCGAATGCCAGAGTAGGAAAATGTACATAAGAAGGTAAAAACCGAAACACAATATCAAAGATCTATTACCGGGCGTCCACGGACCCCATCATCTATCGTGTTGGACTTTGAAGTGCTCTCTCACTACGTGAACTGCGGAAAGGGAACCGCTTCTGAAAGCCGATCCTACTCATCACTCCTCCTCCAAGACGTCGTCATCCAATCCCTCTCTCGTTTTCCATAAGACCACGACAGTATGCGCCTTGTTCCCCCAAACCTCACTCACCTCCCCTACCTAGCTCGACCAACAGACCGCCCCTTCGCATCTCCCCTTCTCCACAAATACCAAACAGCAGAGCCGTTTCTTACCGTCTCCATCTCACGTCCTCTGCGGAGTTGTCGATCGCTCTCCGCCTGTCGTGGATCTTACATCCTTGTCCACTTTTCTTGAACTTTTTTTACATTGTTGGTCAGACCTCTGAGGGACTACCTTCTCTTCTCTTCTCTTCTCTTCACTTTTGCTCTCTCTCTCTCTCTCTCTCTCTCTCTCTCTCTCTCTCTCTCTCTCTCTCTCTCTCTCCCTCCCTCCCTCCCTACTACTAACTAACTAATCTAGCTAGTTAAGCCAATCCGGGCGTTGCAGCTAACTGGCTAGCTAGCTAGCTAGCTCTTGCAAGGTCCACAGGGCCGCGAGCGAAGGCTGGGGTGGTGGTGGTGTGTGTGTGTGTGTGTGTGTGTGTGTGCAAACGATTTCGCGGGCCGGACCCCCTTGGCCCCGAACGGTGACAATAGTAACTGTACTGACTGGCTGACTTTATTGTCCTGAGAAGTTTTAAAAAGCAAAGCAAATCAAAAAAAGATTCGGTGGATGTAAGAAGTTAGGGGGTTGATTCAAGGGCACATTGCATACTTATTAATAATAATCAGTAAGGGTTGCGAAAGGTAGCTAGTTAGTTAGTAGGTTTATTCACGTAATGATGTATCACCTGCCCATTGACATGTTTCGTAAAGGTGATTGAAGTCAGATGGTTGGGACGATGAGCTTCCCGCTCTGCTCAGCTAATTGATTTGCAGCAAGCACCCCGCTTCAGCCCACTACTCGTAGCCGTTTCGGTGTCTCGTTCGTCCATGCGTGAATATTGTAGCAACCCAACCGTTCGATAAGTGAAGGAGCACAAGCCCCCTGCAGACTGGACGCAACCTATGCCATTCTGTATTTAGGCCTTCCTCCTTTCACTTGTAGCTAATCTTCCATACCTACATAGCCCACCCCCCACTCTCCAACCCAAAGCTCAACCACCCCGGATCATCCATCATATTCCCCAACGCGCCCAGCTCCTCCGCCGTGAACGCAAAGCTATCGATATCGGCCAGGTAGCCGGGTGTGGACGTATCTCCGGGCCCCGTCATGTATGAATTTGATGACTGCTGCTGCGGCGGCGGCGATTGTTGTTGTGGCTGTATGTTGGCATAAGCCGCAAGTTGACCATCCCACGGCGCGCCTGTGAATGCGTTTGATGCTGCCAGAGCCGCTGCAGTTGCGGCTGCAGGGTCTGAGGTGGTATTTGGGGTTGACTTGCTGTTGCCCATAGCGACTTCACTGAGCATCTGTAGGCCTGAGTGTTGGGGCTTCGTATTCGCGTTCGCATTACCCGTGGCAGCTGTTGCATTCCACGAAGCCGTCTTTGGATCCTGCGGGTTCTGGCTACTGGACTGTTGTTGTTTTGCCCAACCCGCATTCATAGCCCTGATGCTTAGCATGCCCTTATCCTGGCAGGTCAGAGCCCCTGCCGCGCGCTTGGATTGCCAGTTCCTCAGCGCGCCGAGGATGAAGATAAATTTCATCACTATGCGACTTTGACCGCCTTCCGCTGCTCGCTTCATGGTCTCGACCATGGCATCGAGGTAGTATTCTACTTTCAGGTCTTTGGGTTTGAAGACGCTTCCGAATTTGCTTCCTTTGGCGGAAACAGCGTTGTACAATTTGATCAATGCGACTGCTGCGTAGGAGTTCCGGACAAAGTAAAAGGTTGGCAAGGAGCGGAGAGTCGACACGGGCATCTCGATGAAAGAGTCGAATGCTTTGTGGATGCTGTCGAGGCAGATAGTCAAGGAATCGATATGTGCTGGTGTTATGTAGTCGGGCTCTTCGTCGTTCTGCTCTTCGACACCGTAGGGAGGGCGAAAGTCATCGATATTGTGAGAGTGATGCATGGCAATTTCGTGGATGTAGAGATTTATTATCGCTTCGTTGTGCTTGAGAAGGTCTAGTGAAAACGAGTCAGCATTCTTGATAGCAAGGATTTTGTGGCGGATATCGAACCTTGTGGCATATCTTTTGTCGAGCTTCGACGCCATTCATCGAGCTGCTTCTCGAACATCTTCAACTGATATTGGACCTTCGGCTCGGTGATTGAAACGTCCGAAGGCGGGTCATCCATAGAGAATTGATATCCAACCTCTTCAGCAATGTGCTGCGCCCGAACAACATGGGCAAGCCACTTATCAGAAGGTAGAGCATCAGGCGCTTTTGCCAGTACTTCCAGAGATTCATCCATGTACGCAGACCAGCGGACCAACAGAGGCCGACGTAAGGACATGGCTGCATTGGCACACATAAAATACATTCCTAGCCACGCTCGCCGAGTCTCTGCTGCGTCAGGCCCTGGATACGCCGTCTTTCCCATGTGTTCTCTCCAAGGAGCAACTTGTCCAGCTCGACTTCGCTTGCCCATACCAATATCTGTACCCATGATGACAGCAATATGGATCAGCTGGTTGAAGTTCAACTCTTCATATCTGTCCGGTGGCTGATAGAAGACTGTGGTAACCTGTAAGCTTTGAACCAATTCGAGAGTCTTCTCGCCACGATAGATGATACGATCTGCAAGTATTCGCATAATCTCACCTAGCAAGGTAGATTGCAGATCAGGACGGATGGTGTTGGAAGCAGCCGAGAGAATTGCCAGAAAGAGGACAGGTTTCGATCGTCGGATCTCTTCAGCTGTGGTTCCTGGCTGAAATACGACAACAGGGAGGAACTGCATTTCCGAGTTGTAGCGGTCGAAGATGCGATGTGCGGTGGGCGCGTCGATGATGTGCCGATCAATCACATCGATGTACACATCGATGTACGGGTTATAGACCGCTTCCTTGGCGCCAGGAGGATGACCATCGAACAGGCCGATAAAATTTGGTGGATTGGGCATCGTCGTCCTTCTCGTTTGCTGTTCCCCACTCTCATGTGCTTCGTTGTAAGCCTGTACTTCATCGTTAAGCTTGCGTTTCGGTGCAGTTGCACCGTCGGCAGCAGCAGGAGACGACAGGCTGTTCGGCTCTCTTCGACCAGGGCTATCTCTAGATCTGTCCTGCCATGACTGTTCGTTGTAGAGCCGACCACGTTGTCGTTCTAATTCCGCCATCTGAGCTTGCGCAATGGCAGGATCGATAGAAGTGGCCCCAGATTCCGGTCCTCGCTGCGCATGAAGCGTGGCCGTCAAAGCGTCGATCTTCTTCTCCAGCTCAGCGACTCGACTGTCTGTTTTCTTTTGTCGCTTTCGACTCGGAGCTGTGACCACACATTGCCGATTCGCCTTTGCGCATCTTCGACAAGATCCCGTGGGACTGTTATCGTCTGGTTCGCATCTAACCTTGAGTTGACGGCACGCTTCGCAAGCTCGAGGACGCTTCAGGTCATTGGGGTCTGATGAATTCTGAGGTCCCTGCGCCTCATATGGACTTCCACCTGCGTCTAAATGCGGACCGCTCGAGTATGATCCAGGTGTGGGCATGCCATAGTATTGGTGTTGTTGAGTCTGTCCGGCCGGAGTGGATGCGCTGGGTTGCGGCACCGCGTCATATCCTGCACCTTGACTCGTCACTCCGTTGTAGTTCGCAGGCCGCCTTTGATGTTGCTCGTAATGCTGGGGAGCTGGGTCTCGCAACCGAGGATCGATGCCCTCCATTGCTGCTACCGGCGAAACACCAGGGAAAGGTCCAGCGTTGGCGGTGACTCGGGAAGTGAACGCCCGACCGCGGAGTTGAGAGAGACCGGCAGTCCTTTCAAAGGTCAACGCGCGATTTACTCGGGCACAATCTCTGCGACCTCTTCAAGCAATCGTGCCATCAGCCAGCAATCTCGACCGAGCAAGAGCCTTTGTCTTCCGTTCTCGAATCGCTGGATGGTGAATGTGGAGTGCGAGTGAAGAAGTTGAATGCATCATTGATGTGTTCTAGCGCTTTCCTGAACTTGGGGGAACACGTGACAGCATATCATTCTTTCAGGCTTCCCAACCAATCTATCCTCTACCACGAAGGAGTGACTCGAATGCTTCTCCAGTCTTCTCAAGGTGGCATCTCTTCCACACAGATAGTATACATCATCACACAACAGGTATAGATTAAGCCGAGACTCCCAGCATGCAACCCAGCCGCAAATTGTGGTGCCCCCTCTACCGAAACCCTTCCCCTTACAAGACATATATAGATCAAGCGACCTTGTGCACCGGACACTCTGGCTTCCTAGAAAACCATTCCACGACGCACGCTTTGTGGAATTTGCAGAGGCATTCCAGCCTCGCCAATCGATCCCCTACATCATACTCAACGAAGCAGATTGAACATTCCTGAGTGGTCCGGTCCTCGCCAACACAGTCCTTCTCAGAGGCCGTGAAAGGCAACATACGGATTGGTGCTGATGGCGGAGATTGAGCCATCGATCGGCGTCTGGTTGATGTCGATGCTGGCGCTGATGGGTCACGAGCAGCAATGCAATCCATGATGTGAGCTTCCCGCGCGGTTTCATCACCATCTGCACCTTTTGGGGGCAATGCGTGGCGGCAGATCGGGCAGACATCGCTTTCTTGTAGGCGTGGCCGGGGCGGAAGGAGAGGCCGGGGCGGAAGGAGAGGCCGGGGCGGAAGGAGAGGCCTGGAAGACGGTGAGGATGACGCCTGATCCCTGAATCGTCTAAATCCCGGATCTGCATCAAGCATCGATCTTACTCGCGGTCTGTTGCTGATCGAAGGTGTCGGTCTTGTCAGTGCATCCATGGATGAATATCGGGAATGATTTGGCAGATGATCCAAATTCGACCGATGCAGGTGAGAGGGTGGCGCGCCCTTTACACGATTTCGTCAGCGATATGATCCTGACAACAGGCAAGTAGCAGCTTACAGGCAATTGTGACCCAGATTGTGGCAGTCCACGGTTGGGCATTGATGCTGTGCTTGTTCCAGAAGAGGTATATCCAGGTGGCGAAAACGTCGGATCGATATTTGAGTTATAATCGGGTCGTCGGCTATAGTTAGGTATGACGGTGTAGTTGAAGTTTCCATACGCTGGATGACTTTCATCGGATACATCCCCGCCTCTGGTCTGGACATTGACCAAACTGCTGCCATCGCGTTGGCACTGTAGGCTTGCGTTAGTGGTTTGTTCGCATGAGTGTCACCCTGCACATACAATTATCCCAAGTCCTCTCTGACGTCGTACTTCTCTCGCTTGAGCCGAGGCCGAACGCTGGCCATACGGAATGGGCTGGTCAGAGTCTAAGTGTAGCGACCGGGAAGGTTGTGTTTGTGTCAATGATCTTCCCATCTCGCCTTGCCCAGGACCTTGTCGCAAAAATTCTGCAAGATCCAAGGTCGCTTGCAGACTGGGTTGGGGATCTGGTACACATGGATTGCATAGCCTGACCTCCTCTCCACCACCCAGGCCCGGGTTTGACGTACGTCGTGGACTTGACCAAGATGACGGCAGATCTGAAAGATTTGAAGACCCAGCATCGCCCGTCAAATCAACCACGATAGGGTTGCTTCCGGCAATTGTAGATGTTCTGTTCGTCGACTCTGGCGGGTGAACGATGAATTGTCGTGGAATGGTAATTTGGTGGGGGGAGCAACTCGCGCACACGACTCGACCACACTTTCTGCAATGATGCTTCCGAAACCAAAAGGTGAACTGTCTCGAGCATATTGGACACTCGGAAACCTCTGAGTCAGGCTGCCACTCGGGCAGCAGCAATTCTCGAGTCGTGCTCATAGGACGTTGTGAATTATTCGAATGACGGCGTATGGGAGGGACCGGTGGAAGAGCTCTTTCGTTGGCGCTTGCTCTTGACGAGCTATGTATAGTTGGATCAAACCGCTGGATCTGCGGCAAGCCTGAGCCTGCAGACAAGGACCTGTGTGGCTGCGAGGCTTGGGAGCTTAGGTTCCTGCTGTGAAAGCCACCACTTACAGTCCTCACTCGTCCTGAACTGTTTGCCGAATTGGTAAGCCTTCTCTTCCTGTCCACGTTTGTTTGACTATGTCGACGGCTTTGAGCCCCGTCTTCGTCCATCGAATGAGTCGTTGTGTGATCCCGGAGAAAATCTGGCCACATCCGCTCATCGACTTCTGACGCCCTAGAACCGCGTGAGTATCCTGACCCAACTCGTTCTGGTGGTCCCATATGACCCGCAGAGTTCTGCGATGACATTTGACCTGGCTCGGGGTCAACTTGGCGGTGGGCGCTCGAGCCATGCGTGCTCCCAGGTCTCCTGCGGTTGGGCTGGGGCGATGTTGAAACTTCATGACCGCTGGATGAGCTCGCAGAAGATCCCGAGGACGACATGGAGACGTAAAGATGGACGTTCTTATCGAGTAGCAGATGCAACTAAGTAAAGGTAGTTCTTGGAACGCGTTTCAGGGATGTTTCGGTGGAAGAAAGCAGGACACGAGATACATAGCGAGCGCGACAAGGTGAAGGATGGGCCTCTACATCCGATGCTCGTGATAGGGTCGCTGCGGCGATAGCCTTTCATGCAGCTGTACCGTTATGGAGGGAGGATGTGGTTGTGTTCGTGATGTTCAGGCCGGGTCCGCTGATGGCGGGGTAGAAGGGCTCACGTCCAAATAGGAGGAGGGCGATCTCGAGAACAGGAGGATGGAACTTCATGTCAGGACCGCCGAGCCAATTCGATGTGAGCGAGTGCGGTTCAAGGAGTCAGTGGCAAGGCATTACTCGAGATCATGCCTCGGGTCTCCGCAGGACGAAGGATGGCAACACCATGAAAGGCAAATAAAGATTAAGCATCTGTAGACTCGTTGCCAGGTGGAGGAGGCTGATCTATTAAGCCCCTGGAGCGGAGCCCGAGGCTCTTGAGTACTGCAGGAGATCCACGGCCTCCGCTTCTGCCAAATCTGGATGAAAGGCATGCACAGGTCTGAGGAAAACAATCAACAGGTCATCACGAAGCATTACCAGACGAAGAAGACGTTCTCGCTTCGTATTGGACGTCTTTTGTCTTGCCACACCAGCTCATGAGCTGGGCAAATGCTATGTAGATGCAAAAGGATGGTACAGGAGAAGGAACAGTCATTAAGATGATGTATACATGTGTGACACATAGTGTGCTTGCAAGGCCGTGAAAGAAACTGCCCAAGCGCCTCACCGCAATGCCGAATTGATCGCTCAACGCTTAACCCGACCTTGTTGGATTTCCGACAAATTCAGCAGTACTCCCTGCAAACTCAGGCGACCCCGAGTCCACCTTTCGTATGTTGTCTCTTGCGCGGTGCTGCGGCACGTAACCCATACTGGACGGTCGATCCTCCGTGATATCTGGCGCATGCGCCCCCAACGCAGAGGATGAATGCCTGCCATGAGCGAAGGACGGGACCTGGTTCTCCTCGTCGCCCAGTGGGCCAATGCTCGAGGCTGTCGACTCTGCACCTGCAGAATAACGACTACTCTTTGACGGCGAGTTGCGCACGCCAAATGGCAAGCGACCTGAAGTTGAGCTCGTCAGATGCTTGCGCCCAGGGCTGCGAGCCTTTTGTGGGGAAGGCGGAGGTGATGCTGTCACGGTGGATAGACGCGCCGACGGAAAATCTGCGGCGATTTGCTGAGACTTCCGTTTCGAGCTCCTTCTAGGAATGAACGGCGGTCGAGATTGACCATCAGCAACATCTCTTGATCCGCGCGATGCGCGAGAATTGATTCGACTTGGCAATTCGATATCACCGCCCATGCCAACTGCAGGCAGAGACGGCGGGACTGGAGAGAGCCTCTGAGCCGGGGCCTGGTCCTCATCAGACACTTCATCAGAATAAGGCTCAACAAATTGTTCTGGGTCTCCAAGATCGCCCTCGTCACTGTTGGGAAGATCGCCATTGCGTTTATCGGCATGGTGCGAATCTGTGGGACTGTCTCGATATGGCTGTTGACGCACAGCGGTCCCATCCACCTCCGGCATCAAACCTTGAGGCGGTGCTCGAGCACTCCGCACAACTTCAAAACCTTTGCCCTTCTCTTTCGTCTTGCCACCAACTAAGTTTCTAAACCATCCCGTTGCTGAAGATACTGGGCCGGTTGGGTCAGCCGGACCAGTTTTGAGTCTTCTCGTACCGCTAGACAACGCTGGACCACGGACGCCGTAGTAGTAATCGACCTCTCTAGATGCATAATAGTCGGGATTTGTGCGATTGAGTTCGTGCGTCAGGTCGTCATAGTCATCCTTGTCGCCCATCGCATGTGCTTGTATTGGTGTGACGCGACCTGATATTGAAGGACCTACCCCTGCGTCTTCTTCTGATCCTTTATCAGGATCATTCTGGACTTCTTGAAGCATGTCTCCACTGCCCAGGGAGCCATGACTGCGTGCCGAAGGAGACATCATGTCAACGGTATTTCTTCGTTGTCTTGGTGGGCGATAATAGGGATCCGACGCGTCGGCTTGCTTCAATCCAATGATTGCTGCAGGCGAACCACTAAGTCGATGTCCACTGGCTGTCTTGGAAAATGAACTGCCAGCCTCCGGCGTGTTTGGGGTGTACTGTCCACTATGGCTAACTCGATGGTGTGCGTTCGCAGCACTACTGGAATCTTGGAGACTACTGCGACCATCGCTTCCTCCGTTCCGCTGCAACAGAACGGCAGAGCTCGCGGAAAGGCTTCTGGCTCTTCCGCTGTCCAAGTGCATTGACTTCTGCTCGATTTCTGGACTCAGCATCGCCGCACCAGATGCCATGCTATGACGAGAGGCGGTTTCTCGTCTCGACACGCGCCTTTGAAGCTGTCGCATACCAAATGCCTTCGCAAGACCTCCTCTTGTTGCACCGCCACCATGTCCACCAGCGCCTGCAAGCCGAGCAGCAACCTCAACTATAGTTTGAAGAGCATTGAGGAAAACCCCAAAAACAAGGCCAATGGCATGCAGGAGAAGAATGATGTATCCAATCCACCCACGTGGGGCCTCTGTCACCCCGAGCGACGGGATGAACGCGACGCTGAGGATGATCGTAATGGCGCGCAGGATTGCGAAGAAGGTGTGGTAGACATTCATCGAAGTTGGAGCAGGATAAGGACGAATTGCGTTCAAAGTCAAGCCGAGAATGATCTCACAGATAGCTAGAAGGACGAGCTGGGCAATCCCAGAAGGTTGTACAGCCCCAATAGCGATCCCGCGCAGCAGATTGATGAAAATTTGGATGATGGCAAAGCTGGCTGCTTCATCAGAGTAAGTGTTGTACAGCGGTCCATAAGTCAAAACGGTCGGCAAATCGTCGAACAAGAAAGATCGAGGTCGAATGGTAGCAATGAGGTATGCGAGCCAGCTAGCGAAGCCGACCACTGCTACCACCACGAATGCTGCTAGAACGACGCCGATTGTTGGTCCTGCTGTGGCTTCAACCAGTTGAAACATTGATAGGGAGACGAGTGGAAGGATGAAGTAATTGAAGACAATGCGGAAGACGTTCCCAACAGTAAACGGCCAATTTTTCTTCCTGAGGTCTTCTTGTGGCACGTTGGCAACAAGACGATTCGCCCAGCGAAGAACAAAACCAATCTGGATCAAGGCCACCACTAAGGCAATGATGACAAGCAACCAGATTATCATGCCAGCCCAGATGTCGCGGACCGAAGTCATTCCGATGAGCTGGCTCATCTGATCAAGACCATATGTGCCATCCGTATCAACCACGTAAATGCCATCTTGGATGCTCTGGGTGCCATTACCGTTAGTGACAAAACTCTCATTGAACATGAGCGCCGACCATCCGACAGAGCTGACGACGGGTCGAAAAAAGCCTGGGTAGTTTAAGGTCAAGCTACCAGAAAGAACGATGAATTGGAGATACTGGAGGCAGTCCGCGAAGCCGGGAGTCACCAGGCGTATCAGGTCCTCGTCTCTACCCCAATTACTCGTCCAGTGAAATGTGTCGAGCGAGCCCCAGGGACTGGAAATGGCCGCAAAGACGGTAGCACAGCCAACAGAGATGAGCACGACCAACGGCAAATAGGTCAGAATATTCCGAAGTGAACGGCCTAGATAAGGAGTGATGGTCGCGGACACACAAGCTAGATATGCATTGCTTGCATCGCCTGAAGCGACACGAAGAGTGGTTGAAATCGAAGTAAAGGCGTACGTGGAGTTCATGTCATGGCTAATGCCAAAGCCTGGAAGGGAAGTGACGTTACTCCGACTCACATTGAAAGCCGGAACCAATGGGCACTGCTCGCCAACTGTTGAACCGCAGAATCTGGAGGGCGGTGCCTCATATTGAGTATAGCTAAGGACATTGAATGTAGCGAAAAGAGTTGAATATTTGTTGTTCGATGGGCTCAAATCTAGGATCTTGCCCAAACTTTGACTGGCATTGTGCCATAAAGGATCGTTCCAGCTAGGATATGACTCGTTTGTGGCAACACCGGTCACGTTACCGTAGATCGTGACGTTCAAAGTGTGAGCTGAATCCTTTCTGTTGAATGCCGCCCAGAAACGGACAGGCTCAAACTGAAGAATCCGCGGGTCGTGTGAGTCTTGGACGTTAGAAGAAAGGCAATTCTCGAAGTGAATGAAAGCCGCTCGAGCTGGGCCGCAGAGGAATAGAAGCAGCGAAAGCAGTGCAAGCGAACAAGATGATGTGCCGGGCAAGCGGAATCTCGAAGAGCTGTATCGGACAGTCTTCAACGGTTTCCTCCTGACGGATCGAGCGAGTCGCGCACTCCAGTTCCTGGAAAGTCGGCCGGCTTCGCCTCGCATCTTGGCCCGATGAACCAACCTAGTATTGCGCGCCTCCTTAGGAATAACCGTATGTTGTCCATCGTCCATTGTGATCATCCATGCAGAACTCCAAATGGATGGCACAGAGACCGCCTCAACCCAACGTGCTCTTCTTCTTTGGCGCCTGAAAGAGTCCACACCAATCCGACCACCTCTTGACCCTTATTTGGACCGTATAGGAGTCGATCCAGGCTCGAGATGGGGACACATCAGGCTGGCAGGTTGGGAGTGTCGATGGCGGTGATAAAAGCGTCGGCCAAGAAGCAGTTTAAGTGAGCACGGTTGAAGCTCTGCGACCAAACGAGCGACGAGCATAGAGTTTCAGTGATTACTGCCCTAGTCTGATCCTGATCGTACCACCTGAGCGTCAAGCAGGTCCCGCCGAAGCAGGAAACAGAAGCCAAGTGGGCGAGGGTTTTGGTGTTTCAAGTTGTTACCAGGGTGCGGCTTGTATGACGAAGGAGCTCAACGATACGTAGCACTGGGACGATCGGGTGAGCAGAAGAGCAAGAGAGCCTGCAATTGGACGGAAGAGAAGAAGAGACGAAGCGCCCATACAATTAAAGTAGATTGAGGCAGGATGATATTCCGATTGAAACCGCGGTAGAGGTTGTGTAATCGTCGAAGAATTGGCGGCTAAGCTGCAGTTTCACCTCGCCAGACTGAATATGGAAGATGGGAACCAACTCAACGACGGCCTGTCTTAAGCAATACCTCAAGCTTCATAGATGATCATAATCGTACACGTTTACAGTTTACAGTCAATCGTATTTCTGGGTCTCACCGTCTGGAACTACGTGGACTGGGGGGTCAAAGGTCAGTATCTACTGATCGTGGTATCTGATCGCTCTGCGCTCGATCGCGGCCTGGTGATTCAATTTACAGCGATGACTTTTCCCGGAGTGTCACATACCATTGGCTCAACTCACACTGTGGGAAGCATATCAAGAACACAGCAGTCCGTAGTGATCGCTCCTGCGATTCCTTTTTTCGTATTGCAGCGTTCTTCGGTGGTAGCGATGTAGAGAAGACCCCTGAGATGCTGATCACTTTCCCGTACTCCAATCCTCCAGCGAACGCTGATTTGCTGTGACACTGCGGTCATCACAAGAAAGGAAAGCTAGTAGTGGCTGTGCAACGCATTGTGAGCTTTAAATAATGGAATGAAGTAGCGAATCGGTTGGGGCTCGTAACCGAGCGAGCTGTTACCGAGGATACGTTTGGTCAACGTCCAAGTGCTCATACACCACTCCGTCTGCCTTCAAGCTGTTTTCAACGACATTCATGTACCCTAAGACCTTCTCCTCCTGCAGTCTCCTGCCAACGACCTGCACAGCACATGGCAAACCCTCCATGGCCACGCTATCATATTGTTTGTAAGCCCCCTGTGCGACACCATTGGCTGGCTTCCATCCGGCATTCAGTGCATCTGCCACTGCGTCGACCTTAGTAATCGGTAAAACACCTGCTGTATAGTCGAGAAGGTTCCATAAAAACGTATAACCACAGGACGATACCGCATCATGCATCGCACCATGTGGTAGAGCGGGAGTCGCATTGACAGGGCAGAGGATAAAATCAAACTTCTGGTCCTCCTGGTCCCACCAGTCTCTCCAGGTTGCGCGAAATGCTTCTCGCTTTGCGACGTATTGCCAGTTCTCTGCGGCGGTCAATGGATGGAACGACCGTAAGAGACTTGCCCATAAATGATCCCTCTTGACATAGCGCACATAGGCATAGTACAGCCATCTCAGGGGCCGTGGTAGTGACATGTAAAAGGACAATTGGGCAGCTCCAGGGTCGGGCCTTTCACCTGTCCGAAAGAAGGACCGAAACGTTTCACACCCATCCGAGTTGAGCAAGATGGAGGCAAGCTGCAGACCATAGGCAGGCGTCGCAGCTGCGGGAAAGGCAGGAACAGAAATTTCTTGAACCGTATGACCAGCTTTTTCTAAGGCTGATGCCGTCAGTCTCAAGCCTCTTGCAATTGCAGGGGATGCTGGCACAACGCCATCGGAGAGCATAAGCCCGACTTTCAGATTCTGCTTCTCAGTCGGTCCTGAGGCCGTCGTGATATCTTCCTCTCGCCACTCAATTGGGTGAACAGTATGATCATACCTCCATGGCTTCATTTGAATCATTGATCTCGTGAAATACGTCAAGTCTTCCAGTGTGCGCGCCATTGGAGAGGAGACGGAGGGAACGCCCTCTTGCCCAGGCATCGATGTGTTCATGCCCATTCTCGGCCAACGTCCAGTACTACATCGCAAGCTGTAAATTCCCGACCATGCTGCCGGTACCCTTACGCTTCCTGCTACATCGCTACCGATGCCAATGCGGCTTCCATTGAGGGCAAGAAGGGCCGCTTCTCCACCAGTGGATCCGCCAGGGGAGTATTTAGTATTATGGGGATTTTTGGCGACACCCCAGACATCGTTGGTAGATTCGAAGGAGAGGAGGGTGATGGGTAGAGCGGTCTTGGCATGAGGAATTGCGCCTGCGTCTTTCAGTATCCTTACCAGAGCTCCATCGGCCGCGTACGGCTTTCCAGCATTTCTTGAGTAACCAACGGTGACATCGAAGCCGCCAACAGCAATGCTATCCTTCAGGCTGACAGGAATGCCGGCAAGAGGGCCAGCAAAATTGATTGAGCCATCTTGCTGCGCCCACTTCTCTGCTTCCAGTACAAGCACCTCTGTCAGACAGTTGGTCTTCTCATGTGCGCGTATGGCGGTCTTGCCATATGTGCGAAGGATCTCGATCGGTTTGAGTACAGACTTATGGACATCCTGGACAAGCTCTGAGATGGGTCGTGCAAGTATGGCGCGATCGGAAGTAGTGACAGGAGCTTTGTACGGCTCTGGAAGAGAGGCTATGCGCGAAGCGCGCTCATTCTGTTTGAATTGACTGCGAAGCCTTAGTCATACAGGATGCGATGAACTAAGGCCAAAGGTCATACCATGCTCTACGGTGCTCAAAATAGTCGAAGGGTGGGAGCATTGTTAACGCGATGGAAAGGAATTGTAGGGACGTGAGAATGTCGTGTTAGAGCTTCCAGCATGGTCGAGGCATCTTGGAGTAACCAGTACCTCCGTCCGTCAACCGCGGCAGATGACCCCCCATTCAGCAGTTGCAGATCTCGGCAGATCAAGGATTCAAGGGTGATATAGTGCTGTTCATTGGGCAGTTCGACGCAGACCGAGAATGTGGCACTGGATAGGTCGATCACGTGACAGAGACCGCCTTTCTCAAAAACTCGAAACAATCACACCTCCCTTTCCAAGTTGGGCCCAAATTGTGTAGACCCTGAGGCTTCGAGCGAGTCAGGATCCGGCGCCGACTGCTCATACTGCTGCGAAGCAACAAACTTGTGTCCGCCAGCGGCGTCTTGTTTGACTGGCCAGATGTCGAACAGCCTGCGCCTCGGCCTGCGCCTCGGGCTCTCCATCGGCCTATTTGAGCCAATTTCCGGCCTCCCTTTGGGCCTCATCTTCTTCGTATTTAGCTCCATTTCAAGAGCAATTCTAGATAGATTCTAGGCAGTTCATTCTGTCAATTCAACTCGATTCATTCAAGCATTTCTGCATATTCTAGCGATTTGCTCGACAGGTTTAGATGGCATTTCGGGCGGGGCGAAAAGGAGATGCAGTCTTGGCATTACATGCTTCGAGCTCTCAGTATGAGGAGTATTGGCCAGACTGCGAATGGCAATTTATATGGCTTTGGTTTGACCAACACAAATTTATGAGCGACGCAGACGTGTTTTCGGACCGGATCGTTAATTACTGGAAGATAAGCTATGCAAGGCGAGCCTTGGCTTGAGACACTTCTGGATTTGGATTGATGACAGGTATTAACCCCAAGTCCCTCCAAGGTTGAAGAAGCAGGTGAAATCACCTTTCGATGTATTTACATCCTTTCGCGTAATTTTCCCATCCTTTCGTATATTATCGTTTGCAAAAGACTTTTGGATCTGTGCCTCCATGTCCTGCCGCAAATCCCGAATCAGACTTGAAGGGACGCAAATCCAGAGATGGTGGACTAGACGCCATGGCCCTCAAAGATAGATTGAATTCCGGAATAGGACGATTGCTGCGCGACATTATCAACGTGCTGCTGGTTGAGAGCAGACTTAGACGGTGTCCCAGGTACTGGATGTTTCGGCAGTCTAGAAGGCAGAAGATTGCCGATTCCGAGGACCGACGTTTGCGGAGTACGACAAGAAATTGGCTGTAAGCTCTCGTCCCTGATCTATGATATAATCGAAGCGAATATCCATCGGCGTGAGAAAAGACGGATCTGGCTCGATGGCCTCCTCCTTAGGTATCTGGGTGGTATTCCAGGCATTTCCGGTGAGCGGACGCAGAGAGAGTGGAGGACGAGTTGTTTCGACAGAGGCAAATGGTGCTACAACACCGCAGTTGGGTGTCTCAAGTAGCGTGGTCTGATCTGCAAGAGAATCTCGGCTAGAAGCTCGGCAGTGTTCTTCGTCGATTGAGTTTCTCAACAGGGTTGTCTCTGCAATGCCATGCGGATTCCAACCTAGCAATTGTCCGAGCGGTGTCCACGGGGCACAAAATTCGGCGTCTTTGTCATAGTCAATATCGAGGCTAGTACTTGGATACTGCACTTGTTGTCTAGTCAGAATCTCCACCGCCCGAGCGTATTGAGCCTGATTCTGATATGTACTGGGAACAGATCCCTTTTCAGTACAGATTGGGCATTTGAGCATCTTCGGCGTTCTGCTGCGTAGCGCAATTCAAGCTTAAATTTTTCATTGCGCTGTTGGACTTTATGAAGTCCGGCGCGTGACTTTTGCAACTATTCGCTTTCCTGCTGCAGTGCTCTGTTCAAATGCCGCAATTCTCCGGATCGTTGCAGAACGGTGGCTTGTAATTGGTGGAACGTCGCTTCCATCCGGCGTTGCTCTTGCTGATGGCTGTTTTACATCTTCTTCAAATCGTTCTCAAGCTGTCGAGCTCGAGTTATAGAGCTTTTAGTAAGATTTTCTGAAGATTTTGGGTGACTGCAGAGCTCGGCTTCGTTCCTCCGAGAGCAATTATCACAAGGCCAGTCGAATTTCTCGCACTGTGGAAGGAAGAACTCGCTTAGCCGCAGTGGGGCACCTTTGGGAAGAAAATAGCAGCCCGGCGTAAGCTTGAGACCTTAGGACAACGTACTTTGACCTTTCCTTGACGACACTGAGTACAAACTCGTTGCGTTTGGCAGAATCTTCTGATTCGCTTTGTCATGTTGGCATTTGTAACGTGATTCTCGTTCCCTTCAGTCCTCCGTTCTAAGATGTTCTTCATGCATTTGAACAGTTTGACCGACTTTGCCCACAATCAGCAGAATTGTAGCATTTCGTTGTGTGGCATTTCACACATTGTGAAAGTGACTGGAGGTCTTCTCCTTGTTGACTGGTCGGGGAAGCACCCGGTGACAGGAGCATTGAGTGATGAGAACGCAGATTGGTTCCCCACATTCTGTCTGTGATTGGGCTTTGAATCTGGGGATTCCACTTCAGTTAAGCCACATCCATTACCAGAATAGTGCAGCACAGTCGATCGTTGGTAGCAGCCAATCAAGATGCTTGCACAATGTATCGTGAGCAGCTGTGGGTACAACAATAGGCCGTCTTGACATATTTGGCAATTCATAAAAACTCGGTCAGATGAAGGGGGTCATCAGCGCTTATGAGGCTTTGCATAGGATCCGCGGAACGGTCCTGTTCTGCAAGCCTTCCCGCTGCATGCATATGTCGTTCGCCGAAAAAGGAGGTTAGCTCAGTGGTGAGGAGAAAGTGAAATCGGCCTTCATGTAGTCAGTTGTGGCATGTGGATTATTGCGAGCAAGATGTTCAACCCCCTGCCAAAAGGTATCTATTGTGGAGAAACGATCAGGAAGTCGCAAAAGCGATAGTAAGGGGCTTTGAATACGCGTGAACGAACGAAGAGAATGCATCCAACGTTCGGGACGCTGCCCTGAATGCAGCGACGTGGACATCGAAGCTTCTGAAAATTGACGTAGCCTCAAATAACCAATATAATTCATAGCAACCAGAATGGATCTTGCATATGACTTTTGGCCGGTGCCGTTGGAGAAACATGATGTGATGTTGAACCAAAAGGACCGCGGCCATAATGGCCGCGGTGACATGTGAGGAGGCTGACAAGCTACCATAGTTAGGAGGTTCACAAAGCCTGCATCCTCAAGCCGACATCGCACGGGCACCATCCAGGGTCTCGAGTCTTGCATGAAGCTGTTCTTGGAATCTCTGGCTGGAGCTGGACCTGCGCGATTGCGCTAATTACCACTGTGTGGATTTCGGAAGCTGGAAACGTTTCCGAGTCGATCTGCAAGCGTCAAAGGATGAATCTATGCAGGATTGGTGCTGTCCTCTTTCTGACTATTAGAGCCTCAATCTGTCAGCGGAATCCAACATTCTTTCATTGCCCAGATCGCGCTATCGGATTATGCACCCATGGGATGAACCAAAACTCTCGAACTAGACGATACTGGAGATTCATTTGACATTACACTTAAAGTGCGATATATCTGGATGCCATGAAAACGACGGTTGGCTTGAGCGAGGGCCAAGCCCCCTTGCAGCTGCAGGCCAAGTGCAGCTCATAGTCCAAAACAACGGAACCTAGATCTCGACCTTCAATCGACTGCCTCAGTTGCAAGTGTTCGAATGGTGTGTCGCCCGGAATCCGGCTCAGCGTTGCTACTGCTCCAGATCTTCATTAACAGCCGAGACAGCTTTCTTCGAAGACCGTATGTGGATCGGCCCTGTGGTTGTTGGGTCATCACTTGGGAGTCCCACAGCTTTGACGAAAATTTTGTCCTCTTCAGCATCCACTACTTCGATTCTGACTGGTAGGTATTGACCTCTCCCGACATCTTTCTCCCATCTTTGTTCTGAGAAGACAAGTTCTGCACGTGCATGGAAGGGCGAAAGATGGCCTATGATACCAGTGCCTTCGCCGGCTTTTTGCTTGTGCACTTGAGGTCCAATCACCTTGAAGTCCCACACTTCCGGCAGCTCAGCTTCTTTGAAGTGGAAAGCCCGAAAGAAAGCTTGATGTATGATATGCTCTGCAGTTGTCTGACCAATTCGCTTCATCGCAGGCAGTCGGCCGCTAAATGTTCTGATGCAATCATCCAACTCCTGCCAGGTGAAAGGCAGCTCACTCAAAGGTTCGAGCGATCCCGCATTTTCAGGATCCTGGGACGCGCGACTGGCGGCTTGAAGATATGCTTGTATTTGCCACTGATTCACAAGATCGGTGTAGCGTCGAATTGGACTAGTAATCCTGGTGTATTGCCACATGCAGATACTCCAATGTGGCTGAGGTGTTACAGATAGTCTCCCTCTTGGTTCGAGTCTGTACTCAGTCTCATCCAGCTGGTTCAGCTTTGAGACAGGAAATAAGGGATGCGGCGTTGCGACATGATAGAGTATAGGAATTCCTCTCTCCTTGCACCATTTCCCCGCAGACTCACCGGCTAGCAGCATAACGTGGTCCACAAAAGGTATGAAATCGAAGTCACCTTGTGTGCGAGGAAATCTGTCTCCTTCAACCACAATGACAGGGTCGCCCTTCCAATGGGTGATCTTGTCAGATGAAAGAGGAACAGATGCTTCCTTCAAGCTAATCCGTGAGCTGATTCTCAATCCTCGCATTTCTTTTTTCATTCGTTCCTCTGCTGGCCACTCATGCAGGCGTTTCTCAAAGCGATGATACAGAAACTGTCGCATCAGAAGCAGATCTGGAAGAGCTTGCTTGAGAGCCTCTGAATCAGCTTGGTCTTGCGCTGGGGTCTCCCCACCACCAATAACCATGGTCGCCTGCTCTCTCTTGTACTCTTCCAAGGCATCGTCGACAACGCTAGGCGTCAGTCTGACAACGTTGTGAACGATACCAAGGGAGACCTCGATATCAACAACAGAACCGTCAGCCCGGAGCAGCGTGCTGATTGTCATGACTGGCCGATCAGCTGCCAAGCTAGATAATCTCTGTGTAAAAGTTGGCGGCATCATACTATATTTTCTAGTGGGTGTGTAAGTAGAGGAAAGAATGTCCTTTGCCGCGGTAGCGATGGGATGATCAGGAGATATGTAAGCTGCCGGATTGGCAATGTGAACATGAATCCAAGCGCAATCAAGCATGTTCACATCACGCTCAATAGAGATTCCATCGTCAATCTCCACTGTCTGCGCACTGTCGATGCAATAAACTGGCATCTGACCCCAGTCCTTTCGGGCGTGTTGAACCGAATCTCTGAACACGCTCAGATCTTTACATGATGCCTCCGCCCTGGCCAACAGTCTCTCTTGATACGGCCAAATTCCAAGACCTGGTAAGCGGATCTGATACATATTGGTTCCGCGGTCATGCCAAGGAGAGATTACTCCAAGCTCCTGAAGAAATAAGCGCGCTACCTTCCTTCCAAGAGTGAGATTCGGATAAGCACCAATGGCACGATATATAAGGGCACAAATTGAGTGAGCTTCACAAGGAACTAAAGGTGGCATCATCTGCGAGGATTCGAAGATGAACCGCGTGATTAGCTTGTCAGTTCTCGTCAGGGTCTCACCAGTCTCGACTGCTGTAATAGCGCCGCCGTTCCCGCTTTCAGAGCTGGGTCCCAGCAGACCAATAGTAGTGGGCGATCGAATCTTCCGGCTTCTTCGAATAAGTCGATGTGCTTTATTGATGAAAGCGCCTAGAGGATTTCTGCGCAACTCTTCTTTGACATCTTTGCCAAGAGCCGCCCTTGCAGCCGATTCCTGATACATTCTTGCCCAATCCATCACCTGTTTCATCATTCGCATGTCTTGTCTTGATCGCACCCAGTAGGCCTCAGTTTTTCCCGATAGTCTCGAGGGATATACACCGTGTGCTCTCTGAGCGGAGAATCTATCAATCGCGAGCAGACCAGCAACAGATATCTCACTATATGGAATACCAAAGACTTTTAGCACGAGATCTCCCAGCTGCCATTCTACCAAGTCTTCATCGTCTGCTAGCGTTTCGTATAATCCGTCGAAAGCAAGCGTGTGCATACGTTGAAACGCATTGATGTCTTGTTCGAGCTGCACCAGTTGATTGACGATCGGTGCAGCTACCTCTATGGGTATGTCTCCTACTTTGCTGACAGGAATTGGTAACGTTCCAATTTCGGACAGCAGAAACTCTTCATCGGGGAGATAAGGTGTGAGGGGTTCAAGTTTGTCGGGCGAAATAAAATTCTGGATCTTGCCACTTTTTAATTGATGAGTGGCGGAGGCGTACCAATATCCTTTGGATGTGATAAATTGACCCTGGCCGTTAACCAGGCGCACGAGTATGCATAGAGATTCAGATGAGCCGCTTGCTCCAGGTCTGTGACCGAGTTAGTGGCTCCACGTGTAAGATTCTGCAGAAAGGAAGACTTACATCCCAATCTCCGCCAAATCTCCCGGATTCATGAGCGAAGTCGATGCGGCCCAGTCGTCCTGATAGTCACCAAGAGGGTTAGGATCATAATCTTCCAATTCATCCCCAGCGGAATTGTTCAAGTCTTCTTCCGGACCAATGGAATTCGGACCAGGAATCGGAATCTGTGTAGACGTAACCCCAAGCCCTTTCGGAATTTTCAGATCTGCACCTCCCGGAATGGTGAGTGGAGTGTCATTTTCCTCCCGCCACTGTCTCAGTCGTTGTCTGATGGATGACGCCGTCTTCTTCTTCTGTTCGTCTTGTTGGGCATGTGACGATTCTCCCAAGCTCAAGAAGGCCTCGTCTGGGTTTGGGGTTGTGTGATGCTCGACGCCAGCAGCATGCTTATCAAGAGGTCAGCACATAGTTTTATTAGAAGTTCACAGTCCGTCACACCTTCGAAGACTTGTGATATTGCTTCGACCCGTTGGAAAGGCGAGTATGATTGAAAATATGTCCCTCATGTGCAGACCCTCGAATACATGAGCTTGCATGGCGACGTTGGGGGGGAGCTCTGATTTCTTTCTGCAGTGACCTTCGGCAATCGGCACAGACGAAGGGCCTTCGTGGAGAGATACAAGTATCAGAGAGGAGCTGGTAGTAGTATCTCAAAGGCGCAGCCTTTTGAACATTTTTCATTATGGTCCTCCGAAAGCCTGCCTGAACTGCGAAACTACCATCAGATATCAGATTCAATACGCGCCAAGACTTGCGCGAGCGTGTATTTACCACCAGAGATGATGGTCTCGCCTATTGTTGCACACATCGCCTACACTTGGAGCAATGAAGTGCTCGACCTCTGGTATCGACTATGATTTACCAAGCAATATTCGTATTCGAGCTGCGTTAGTAGACTGGCAGCTTCCAAGCTATAAGGCTATCTCGTAATTCGAGGTCCATCATCAACGTTACGCGAAGAGCCAATTGGGAGGACAACGATGGCTGAACATCCCGATCCCACCTTTACTGTTCTCTACTTCGCGGCAGCCTCTACATACACCAGCAAGAGCTCTGAGCGCCTGCCCGCACCATTACCTCTTCGCTCGCTGTTTTCGACCTTGGAATCTAGGTATCCCGGTATCACTGCCAAAGTACTCAAGAGCTGTGCTGTGACGATCAATCTAGAGTATATGGACGTGGACCTCGACAGCAACGCGTCGCATGGGGTTTCTGAAAACGATAAGGGTACCATAATACAGGATGGAGATGAAGTTGGCATCATCCCCCCAGTCAGCAGTGGATGAATGTAGGGATGAATGCCTTCGACGCCGAGGTTCTGGATCCAAAATAGTCAGTACGAGATCGGCCCATTCCCAGACAGTGGCAGACAGTTTCTGTGATCGCAACAACATTTGCACCATGACATAAACATGCATTACCTCGGGGTTCGTATGGAATGACTCTTACAAGGTCCTTATCCAGACCACCCCTCAGAACTTTCCGGACCCATCGGCATGAGACCGTCGCAGAAGGCAGAGACATTACTTCGAGCCATTGAAGCCGAGCCTCTTTCTGGTGCCTTTGAGAAGTCCGAAGTGTCCATGGCAAGCACTGATATCCAGTTCACTGATATCCAGTTCACTGATATCCAGTTCTGTCGTCGCTGCAGCTCGAGATCCTAGACGCCCCGAGTGGTATTCATGTCCGCGGCGATTATGTCACAGTGGTAGCGACACATACACAAACCATTTTCCTGATTCAAGCATAACAAGACTCTCTGAATCATACCGACGGTAAGGCGTTTTCCGCTCCTCAGATTTTCCAAGCACCTTGAAAATGACACGTCCTGAAACCCGAATTTGATGCCTAAATTGAGGCTATCGAACACCTTAAACCAGCAATTCCACTGTACAATTCCCACCCCTGTCCCTTACTAAAGCATAACTTTGTTTGTTGCTGGTCAGAGGAGATCTGGCGAAGGATGCTGGCGTACATATTGAGCAGCATCTAATGACGTTCTTCGGCGTTCTAGATGTCGAGGCTTTTATCACTGTCTCACGTTTTCCTGTCCATGGCGTCGATCAAAGCTCAAAATCGAGAGCGCAATCTTGCTTTTCAAATCGAGCAAAAGAACACGTCAGAGATGCTAAAAACCTTGAGTCGCTAAATCGTCAGTCTTGTTCTCCTAACGCCCATCGCTATGCGAAATCGCAACTATGTCCCCAACCTGCGAATAGAAAACGAGTGCAAGTCAAACATGGACCATCCAAACTCTCGTCAGAACATGTGCACCGGATCCTCGAACTGGAATTTTTATTCACAAACAAATCGAGCAACCACCATTTAAGTCCCATACCCACCATCCCTATTCGCCGTCGGCATCAACCTTTCCCTCGCCCCCTCCGCCTCATCCTCCAGCAACTCCCTCTGCATATTCCTACTTTTGACATAAACAAACGTCACCAGCCCACCCCCAACCACGACCGCAAGGCCCATCAAAATCAAATTAATTGGTAGCGGGTTATTGTGGAAAGCTTTATGGGTAAGGGCGTCGAGGGGTGATTGCAGGAAATTGAAGAGTCCGGCAAGGCAGATGATGAGGCCGTAGACTTTGCCGAAGGTTTGGAAGCCGAAGACTTTGGCGGAGTAGTCGGATACAGCAGTGTAGTAAAAGGGGCGGTATGCAACTATGATTCTGCGTTAGGATAATGGGGGTGGGTGATGCGGTGGAAATGGTAAGAAACTTACCAAAAAAGCAGATATTCGCTACAGCCGCCCACATTTGCGGAATGACTCCGAGGATACCGATAAGAGTGGCAGTCACGACAAGACAAGCTAGAGCAAACGGAGTGCTAGTTCGATCTAGGATTGAGCCGATAAATGGGATGCTTAGAACGCCACCAACAGGGAGCATAAAGTCAAATATCTGGTTGACGGTCTTGGCTTCTGAATCTGAATGGAGGAGATACTTGTATTGAGGACGGATGGTCGCGACGAAGTAGTTGATGCGCGTCATTTGAACCACGGTGAACATGGTGATAAGCCAGAACCAAGGGGTCTTGATCTGTTCGCATGCGGAGTAACCGTGCAGGGCGCCCCAAACACCAGATTTCTTGTTCTTCTTGTCTTCCCGTTTCGCTCTCTTGCTGTTGGTAGATGTCTCGAGGAGAGAGTTGATCTCGCTAATGACGGAGTCGCGACGAATACGATGCTCACTTCTTCGTCGCTCTAGCTCGGCTGTGTCTGCGACGGTGGAGTCGTCTGGCGTTGGGGCGTTGACCTCGTCTTCGGCTTGTTTTACTATCTCGCCTACGGTTTTGTAGGATTGAGATGGCATGATCGTTAATTGTACGACCAAAATGAAGATTGGGACAATGAGGTAGATCAGGAACAGCTCTCGGGTAGCGACTTTTTCATGACTTCCCTCGAAGATGAGGCGGAAAATGAGGAACAGCGCAGAAGAAGAATCGAATGCTCCGGTTAAAAGAGCCAGAATGAGACCGGAGTGCTGTGGAAAGCAGTTTGAAAGCTGAAAGGAGGAGATGAATACAAAGGGTCCCCCTAAGGCAAGGAAGAAATAGCCAGGTGTGAAGCCATCGAAAGGTAGATCTCGGCCTGATGCAAACAGAGCAGTACCGATCGCCATCAAGATGCTTCCAATGATGCCACAGATTCGAGGCCCGTACCGGTCGAGGATTGTGCCTACAGGCAACGCGCAGACGTTGGTGGCAACAGCCGCAATGGTGAACATGAGATTTAGTCTGGACCATTTCGTCAATCAGCGAGTCTTTGAGAGGGCGTCTGTCCGCGAACCTGATCTCTTGTCCATAGCAGGGTGAAGTGTCATGATCGAGCTCCTCCTTTGAACATAGTTCAGAATATACGCCTTCACGTATCAAGACTGGTTTGATCGCAGCATAACCTATATTCGTCAAGACCCTGTCAGTTCTCGTGCAGAGTCGATGAAATTGAGATCGAGGTCGCATTTACCAAAGACTACCCCGGCTGAGAGCAAGCAGTACAGAACAGCAATTGCAACCTGTAGGATTCTCTTTCCCTTAGGCACTTCGTCAAAAGTTGCAATAGGCTCTACGTTCGATGTCTGTTTTCGCATCTCTGGAGCCCAATGGTCGACGGGGTTGAAACTCATCCGTCGATATGAAGTGGCGGTAGAATCGACGTTTCGTCCCCGTTCCAGACCCTCAATCGACGCCACTCTGTTCAAGGACATGCTGGGCGAAAAAGATTTCGGAGTCGCTGCCCAAGGCTATTGGAGGCTGTGCTTCTGCAGAGCCAATGACGAATGCAATATCAAGGGTCTCTCCCCAGATCCCAGGTCGGAGGGGAAGGGAAAATCAGCGCGACCTCCCCGGCGCCCTCGAATTGGGACAACAAGGTTTTATTGTGCGGGGGGGGGAAGC
>JAABUK010000956.1_pt1 | contig 57632 bp, 48 predicted proteins | sample 5559141 | NCBI WGS metagenome assembly JAABUK01 (sample SAMN10711869, study PRJNA513367) | rock metagenome | isolation source: Antarctica rocks | place: Antarctica: Victoria Land, Pudding Butte nord | collected 2016-01-03
ATATCTTAAATATTTTTATAAAAATAAGCTAAACTTAGATTTCAAGTCTATTATTAGAGATATTAATAGAATTAAAATAGACTATTATATAGAGTTTTTTAAGAGCTTCTTAATAATTCTATTTATAATATATTAGCTAGAATACTCAGCCTGCTATAACTGATTTAAGCTATTTTTGTATTTTTAATTTTGATGTTTCTTTTGTCAAGACTGCAGCAGAATTTTGTTATGTTACTACGCTCAAAGAGGAAATACAGCCATTCCAGTGACATAGGGGATAGAGAATTAATAATATTAATTGAGTTATTTAATATCTTTATTTAAATATAAAGGGGATAAAGAACTTAATAAATATATTGTTTAAGATCTGCATATAAATATACTCTTAATAAGCTTTGACTCTTATAAACTTAATCTGATGATATACAACTCAATCAATCAATCAATTAAGCGATCTTAGCGCTCACAATTCTTTATTACTTCCCTATTACCTGCGGCCTCATTAACATTTCTTCTTCTTCATACTTATTTACCTTAGCTAGTATAGCTGTATGTTATCACTATTCAGCTCTCTGCAGCTCCCTCAGTGTCACTCTACATGCCCATAGCACTACGGTCATCAGTCAAACTTAATGGCTCATAGTTATAGAGCAGGGTCATTGCAGCAGATAGGTCGGGTACTGGAGAGGAACTGAGATCAGAATATCTAGGTCTTCTTGAATAAGACATTTCACAATTCACCAATTATTATGTCGTACACCTTCGTACATAAGTGAAGCGGAAAACTTTCCGTCTCAAAACTACAATCCCGCTCAATCTCACAGTCTAACTTTCTCTCAGCAATGCATACACCACCTTTTCACAAGCACTCATGGCAGCCTAACAAAGACCTCATCGAGAAGAATGTAATTCAGTTAGGGAAAAGACTTCTAGTCCGAGCAACTCGCACCGCTCTCGCAGCTCCCATTCGCCACGGCCATCCCCAGAGCAGTGTCCGTTCCGTCTGCTCGAGGGAGCGGATTTATCGTGAGTTTGTCCTGAGGGGCGCTGCTCTTACATTGCTTGCTAACAGATGATGCCTATCTTGCGACCAGTGCTTGCACCAGGCTCATCGTTCGAAACGTCTATCGCTCTCAGCTGCTCCATTGAGTCTCCCTTGTGCCATTCGACTTGGACATGACGATTCATCTTCAGCGCCGTCGCCAGGAAAGCCCCCGTGAAGACAATTGAGAAACCCGTTATGAGTTCGTGGTATATTGCTCTTGCAATGTCGCGCTGGGAATACCTCTTGATCGTCTTCGACTTTGCGGAACCTGCTAATCCTTGAACGACCGCAACAAAGACAAGACCTTCCGGCTCCTCCGGCTCCTCCGGCTCTTGCCGAGAAGGCTGGCCAAAAGGCCTGTTGAGGTTGCTTCTCCAGAACTTGCCTAAGCCAGGTGTCAAGGTCGCTTTAGGTGTAGGAGTCGGCGCGGTGCTAACATCCGATAGAGCAGGCATCAAGGGTCTCCAGCGTCCGTACTCGGATTCTGGCATTATGAGGATGTGGGCGTGCTCTTGGAGTTCTGCGGCCGGGATGGAACGGGCATCAATGTAGATGCATTTCATGAGCGGCTCGGGAATTAATGCGACTTCATCCCACTGACCACGACCGGCTTTGCCGAGCAGATCATTTGCATATCGGATGTTCGAGACACCCATTGCTGTTCAAGAGAAAGTGGAATGTGGCCAGAATCAATCTGTGATGACACGTGGAAGAGGTGAAAAAGGAGCTTGAACTTGGAAATCGAGGTAGGAGGAGTATTCCTGTACGCAAAATCCAACCAGCCTTGCAAATACAGAACATGTGCAACACTGCGCGGTGACCTCAAAATGCCTCGCAAACTACGCATCTCCCTTGACCAATCTCGTCCTAACACAAATCACTCTTTCCGTCTGTTTCCAGGTTTCTACGACATGGGTTGAACACCTTCAGTCCACGCTACGCAAGGCTCCGTCCCAATCATTGTCCGCCAGCAAGGCGCAGGATGTGGGCCTGTGGCACCGACCTGCCTTGGCCATTGATATAGCCAAGGTACTTTCCACTCTTTTTTGTGCCCTTCAACACGCTCTTTCATTGCCTTGGGGCAATCTTGTACTCCGACCTCGGGTCTCCGTCCTCGTAGGAGACCCTTTGCAGCTACCGCATTCCAAACCACTTTCCTTCAGCTTTTTCTCAACTTTCATCTGAACATCCCTTTCCGTACGTCAACCCTCGGGGCATCTTCCTCCTTGGTACCCCTCACGCAGTAACACACCCTGTGAGAACGCAACATAACACAGCACAACACAACCACGCAAACGTCCAAACTACGGTAGTACCAGGAGAAGCATCGTCTTTGAACCGCGACTTGCCGACTCACGATGCAGACTTGCGCCACCAACCTCAGCCTTACCCCAGGATTTCAAGCTCAACTTTTCCAAACGTTTCCATCCCAAATAGTGCGAGGCCTGCTGCACCACGAAGCAGCAACGACAACAACTAACGAGCCAGTCCACCTCCCAAGGCGTTCTGCTGCGAACATATTGCATGCCTGAGCTCATTCACTCGCAAAGCTAATCTCAAGCGCCACGCCAAGGCACACTCCAGGAGCAGAGTTTACTTCGAGTGTCCACTCAACATCTACAGCGATCACGAGCCCTTCACTGAGAAAGCCAATTGCAATAAACACATCCGCAACAAGCACACAGCGTTGTATGGAACTTTATAACCGCGCCCGATAAAGCTGCAACCGATCTGATCGAAGGTATACACATTCTTCCATACTCATAGCCAGCTTTCTCGGTCAATACAAGACAATACTCGTTCAAATACGGCTTCAGGTTGCATTGACCACCTTAAGAATCTGCTGGCCCCGCCCTCCTGACTCTTCTTTGACTTAAATCTCCCGTTCTTCTCGTCCCTTTATCCTATATTTCATTACGACGTATCTCTCAAACGACCACGGCAGGATGGTGAAGAGTTAGTACTTCATATACATGCGCGTGGGCACTGGCAGGGCGCCAGCCACGTCCCAGTTCATCCCCAATTTGGTCTGCTTTCATATGCTGAAGCTCTAGTCCCTTGTAATAGAAAATGTTCAGACGCACGTTCCGATTTGATCCCAAAATGACTGAAGCCTGATCTGAATTCTATGCTCCCGTGGCCACTGAGAGGACTTATTTAGTCTCCGCCATCATCTTCAATTGCCATCACTTTCGCAGCTCATCACATACCACATTCTCCCCAAATGAGGTACAGCAGAGACTGTTGTTGCAGGCAAGCGGGAACATGAAATTGTATACTAGATTTCTTTCTCTCAATCAAAGGGACTGCAGACGAGAGAAGTGGAAATGATGCTGAGAGAATCGGATGCCAAATTCTTACACTGAAATTAATCCCAATTTGAATCTATGGGCCTGTTTTCTCGTTGCACTCTGCGATGACTTCAAACTGAACCAGCGCACCCTCCTTTGCCAGACCACTGACCTGCCATTCCTTCATCAGCACCAGTTCAATTTTCCCGCAGCTGCATTCTTACCTGCACGCAAGTTGAAGCCGGATATGGGGCCGCCAAATAGCGTGCCCAAATCCTGTCAACCAGCTTGAGATCCTTCATGTTGATGAGGTAGATCCTGCGCGAAACGATCTTGTCTAACGATGAATCCGCGGCTTCTAACACTGCCTTGATATTCGCGATGGCGCGATTCTACTCGTAGGTGAGTCCAATCAACTCGGAAGATAGGCCAAGTCTTCACTCACAGTTTGCGGCTGGATGCCTCCTCCCACAATCTCGCCCGTCACATCGTCACCCATCCATCCGCACACGTGTAAGGTGGTACCCAAGCGCACAGCATGACTGTAATTGCCATTTGGCTTTGGGGCTTTCGGCGCTTTGACGGCTGAACGACTGGAATACATTGCAATGGACTGTGTTACCAAAAACCCAAAGGCTGCCTGGAGACTCCTTTCAAAGGCATTTGCGGACTGACATCATACAGGGTCTAGGATAGAATCCCTGTAGATGACCTTGCATTGTGAGCATCACTTACCACAAGAATCAGGTCAATGGCCAAAAGCTTGTTCAAGCGAAGACCACCAAACAGGGCTACTAATGTGGCGCTTCAAACTTGGCGAAGGGACCACCAGATGCGCAAATACTTGGAGATAGTGATCTCTTATCAGGAAACGATTAAGCAGCTGTCACCACTTTAGCTTGACCAAGAACCTTTCTCTTCAGCATGCCAGCTGGATTGTATGAAGATAGGCTTCAAGGCAAGAAGTTCGGGACCGGATGGGATTTTGTCCTATCCATTACAGCTTGACGGAAAGATAATTTGCTGCCATGAACTTCGTTTCCATCAATCTTTCCATTACACATCTCTGTCGTGATTAGACCTTCCTCGTATACCATTCTCGTGCTTCCAAATTCTATTTTCTCTCCAGATACTGCCCAAACTGAGCACTGTACCCACCAACGCGGCAAGAAGCGTCACCAATGAAGCAGTCCAATAGCACGATAGGCCTTCCAAGCATTCTCGCTCGCCGTCCGAAAGGATGACGGAGTGCTTGTCGTAAATTTCGCCGTATAGAACGTTGAAGAGGTTTCCACTGATGATAGGCGCAAGGGTGATCGTTCCCCAATTCTGACTCATGCCCATGACTCCGAATTTCAGGGCTAGGAGACTTGGAAAGAAGCCATATAAGATGCCGTAGGCGAGTCCAGTCAGTCCAGAAACGAACGCGAGATAGTGAGGATTCTCAATCTGTAGAGCACTAAATTGTGCTGCTGTAAACGTTACTGCCGATAGGAAAAGACACCACATCCGATTCATGTTTATCTTTTTCACAAGCAGGTCCGAGCCCGCTCCACTGAGAAGTCGACCGGCGCAGCTCGCTACAGACAGAATGGAGACATGCATCGATTGATGTTCTGCGATGAAGGCAGGGCTTGCGGAGTCATCGTAATGGCGCCACAACGCTTGGACATCATTGCCAATATTGCTGATTTTGGTCAGAATAACCCTCTTGTTCAAGGTGAGCATCTTACTTGATGTTCATTAAACCAATTCCCGTCAGCAAACCAAACATGAAGAACAGTTTCCAGAACTCGGGCTCTCGTAGCAAAGCCAGCCCTCGAATGTCAACTTCATCTGATTGATCATCCTTGGATGGTGTCCGGTCAAATCCGTATTCCTCTGGAGCTGAGTCTGAAGACTTGGACAAAAGAGAAGAGGTCTCATGTGTATCGACATTGGCTTCTTCTACGGCACCGTCGTAGTCTGCTGGGCTTGAAGGTGCCTCAATCGATTTCCTAGATGCAGATCCTGTCATAGGTTCACCTTCAGTAGGCGGGTGGTGAGTATACCCATCATGAGATTTTGCCCTTCGTAATGCTTGAGAACCCGGTTGACCGTGTGTCGTATGTAAAGGATCCGTCAAGTAAGAAGGAGGTAGCAAGCGTACGAAGAAGAAGCAGACGAGGTTCAAAGTGAAGGTAACGATAGCTAGCATAAGCAGAAACTTCGCAGTGTCATTTGGAAATGCGAACGTGGAGATGACTGAGAAGATGAAAGCGCTTAGTCCATAGCCTGCGAGGGGCAGGCCTGTTGCAGTTCCTCGACTTTCGGGGTAATTGATAGCAGCTAGGTAAAGTTAACGTGATCCTATTCGCTCCTTGTGTTTTAGATCACCTGTTTTGAGCGCCGCAAGAAACGCTGCAGAGCTACCACAACCTGTGAGAAAGGAGAAGAAGCATAGACTCGCAACGGCGAAAGTGCCGGATCCGGATTTGAAAGCTGAGGGTATCAATGTCGGGATTCCACGGTAGGGCATCTTAACGAACCCAAGTAAATGCCGATGTATCCAACCCCTAACAGTACAGCGCCCAATGCGACCCCAAATCTGGGTCCCTTGGAATCAACTACAATTCCAACCAATATTGCTGGGATGTACATTCCAAGATTGCCGAAGCTGCCCTGTATCTAGTGAGAAGTTGTGTGGAGAAGACTCTCGCATGGCGTACGATGAGGTTGCTCTCCGTCGACGACAGCTTCATTCTTTGTGCGAATTGGGGTGCCCATGTCGAGTAAGCGTACTATCGGTTTTCAGTCGAGTGAAAAGTTGGCTTCGACCAGACTACTCACGTTCGTGCCACATGCGAGAGCTATGAGGACCGCCGCGACAATTGAGATGATGCGGGCTCCCTTCAGCGCTGGTTCCTTCATCTTGCGCCTCTCAAAGCCGCGCTTGCGGCGGCTTGATAGAATTCAGGCTGACATGAATTCGAAATGCACAAAGTCTTGATGGATGTCCCAGAGTAAAGCTGCCACCTCTCAGATGGTGAACTCATTCTTGACGTTGATGGTCAAATGTTGAGCTTCACAGGTAACTTTTACGAGTCATTCGTGGCAGTGACGTCGAGTACTTTGAGTCGGAGAAAGCCAACTCCGCCGCCGCCAGCTTCACCACTCTCCGCGCTTCCATCGCTTCCCTTCATTCCAAACATATCACTACAACATTGCGCTCTGGACGGGACCAATTTCCAGGATGGGTGCTCTACTCTCTCTACCTCTGCTGGCCCTTCCCGGCGCCGGAACAGTAAGTGACCGGCTTTGACACAAGATTTGCTTCCGACAACTGACGGCTTCCAGATATGGGCAGTCGGAGCCTCATGTTGTGGAGCTGCCACTTGCTCAGCAGTATGCAACGCATGCGGAAAGTTTCAGAACAGGTAGGTCCGCGTTCTTACTACCATGAAGCCAACGCTGACCTACTATAGCATGGCAACCCGAATAGCTTACGCCTTCATCCTTCTCATCAATTCCATCCTCTCTTGGATCATGCTCACTCCATGGGCGATCAAAAAGCTACAACACCTCACCCTCGATTATATGACCTTTGACTGTGGCGGAGGGGATCATCCCCAATGCTACGGATTCTTCGCCGTTCAGCGCATCAACTTTGCCCTGGCCCTCTTCCACTTCTGCCTAGCGTTCCTTCTACTCGGAGTCAAAAGCACGAAGGATGGCAGGTCAGCAATACAAAATGGATATTGGGGTCCGAAGATCGTCGTCTGGCTGCTTCTGATTGTTCTCACATTCTTCATACCAGAGGGGTTCTTTCAGGTCTGGGGCAACTACGTCGCCTTCCTCGGGGCAATGCTCTTCGTCTTACTCGGTCTTATCCTGCTCGTCGACCTTGCACATACTTGGGCTGAGCTTTGTCTGAAGAAGATCGAAAACGAGGACTCTCGCATGTGGCGCGGCCTTCTCATTGGTTCCACATTGGGAATGTATTTCGCAGCCATTGCGATGACCGTCATCATGTACATCTTCTTCGCCGCAAGTGGTTGTTCCATGAATCAGGCCGCCATTTCTATCAACTTGGCGCTCTTGTTGATCGTCTCCATAATTTCTATTCAGCCCTCAATCCAAGAATCAAACCCAAAAGCGGGTCTTGCTCAAGCTGCTATGGTGGCCGTTTATTGCACTTATCTGACCATGTCTGCGGTCAGCATGGAGCCAGATGATAGGAGCTGCAACCCATTGGTGCGAGCTCGAGGCGCTCGTACGGCAACAATCGTCCTCGGCGCTATCGTGACGATGCTAACTATTGCATACACAACAACCCGAGCAGCGACACAAGGATTTGCTCTTGCGTCGAATGGAGCCCAGAACAATTATGCGCAGTTACAAGGCGAAGAGTACGAGCATGGACTGGTAACTCAGCAGCCCTCATCTCGCCGCGAGATGCGCGCAGAGGCTCTCCGGGCTGCTGTTGAGGCCGGCTCGATACCTGCTAGTGCGTTGGACGAAAGCGACGACGAATCAGACGATGGCCAAGACGTCAAAGACGATGAACGTAACTCGACACAATACAACTACTCATTGTTTCATGTCATCTTCTTAATGGCAACATGTTGGGTCGCCACGTTGCTGACCCAAGACATGAATGGGTACAAGGAATCAGACTTTGCTCCTGTTGGCCGTTCATACTGGGCGAGCTGGATCAAGATAATCAGTGCTTGGGTTTGCTATGCAATCTATGTGTGGTCGCTGGTTGCCCCAGTGGTCATGCCCGACAGATTCGGAACTTGACGAAGGCGGTCATGGATTATGCGCACTCTTAACAAATACATATTCTGTATGGCTTTCGCCGAACGCGAGTCCAATCTCTTCACTGATGAAATAATTCCTATCTCCTCGGCGTTTCGAGACGCGTACTCATTCTATCAGAACATTGCATTCGTCCAGTGACTGTAGTCCTGAGGAAGGAGCGGCGATAAAATAAGTTCAGAGAACCTCGACGTTGAGCTTGAGCACGACCTTGTCCGATTACTTAACTACCACTCTTAATGTTCATTTCCAATTCTTCAGTCCTGTATCCTTTTGATCAGTTGCAGTCAGGTCCCTTATGCACGACATGACTAACTAGTTAACTATTCTGCGAGCACGTCGACCAGAGTCCAATCCAGAATTACCAGGCTCACCACTCTCCCCACCTTTAACCCACCTTTCACCGTTCGAATCTTTGTGCCTAAATTGCCTCTCCTCAAACATGCCAGATCTCAACTCACTTCCTCCTTCTCGTTCCCCAGCATCGGCTTCTCCATCCATTCAACCTCGAGCTGCGTTGTCCCTATCAACCTTTCCCACGACAGATCCTCATCCCTACCTCCAGCGGCAGGATACACCTTCCCCTCGCTCTTCGTCCATATCCCTTGCAGCGGCTGCAACCATGAATGCTGCAGATATGTCGCGCAGGAACTCATCCACCAGCAATACCCGTGGCTCTCCCCGGATAGGCAGAGACGAACGGCGACGATCTACTGTTGCCATGAGCTTGAGTCTTAACGATCCGACATTGCCAGCGCCAGGTGAGCTCAGCAACAGTGATCACAGAACGAATTTCTTTACGACAGGAAGCCCTTCGAGTATAGGTGGGAGCAGTGTCATTGCTACAGGTGATCCTCATCATCATCAAAGGAACCCTAGCCTAGGAGAGATACACCAGGAGTTGGAACAGGAGCAGGAAGCTCAGGTGGTAAGTGTTTCATAGGCTCGTCTAGATCAAGTCACTCACTCGCTTTTCCGCAGAACCGATTGCTGCAGATGATTCGCACACAGCAGTTACAGCTGGAGCACATGCGGCAGTATCAGCAAGACCACAATTCACGCCACCAGTCGTCGACAGCTACAACCATTCCTGGTGCTCTGATATCTGTCGGTGGTGCAGCCAACAACGGCTTAAGCAGCACAGCTGTGATTGACGACGCTACCTCAATGTCTGAACGATCCTTCTCTATCCCCAACAGCCTCCCTTTTCCCCCAGCACCTCAAGCTTTGCCACGTGCGAATCGTCGTAACTCACGTCCACGTACTGGCAGCTCCGGAACGTCTCCAGCTTTGCGACCAATTCCTATCCACACTCATCATGAAATAAGTCACAGCAGTCATGGCAGCGGAGAATGGCCTCCGTCGCCGATTGAGATAGCGCGGAGAAACAGCAGCAGAGATGAGAGCGCATATTACCAAGCTGAGACCGCAACGTTGACTCGGGAAAATCAGATGCTTCGTTTGAGGATCAGAGAATTGGAGAGGCAGGTGAATGAGCTGAATGCGAATGTGGGTGTTACACAAGCCTTGCCGAATGCCCCTGTTTCACGAAGCAATCTCACTATGTCAACCACGGGGGAGCGCGAAGGCGGCGATCGGTGGAATTCTCATACTGGCTCATCAGAGGTGGACAAGGAATAGTGACGGAGTAAGGCAACCACTGAGGCAAACGGAACGCCGAGCCTCAATTGGCATATGGCTTACTTCTCTCCATGAATCAGCTTTCTGTTTGCCTGGGATATTTTGGTGGTGCTGACGGCAGGCGAGACACCCCTCTCGCCTCGACATCTTTTATATGCATCTGCTCAAGTCCAAGACTCATCTGACAAACCAGCATCGTTTACTCGCGTGAACCTCATCTGCTGAATTGTGCACAATTACTGGACTAACACCATCGTGGTGAGTCTGATAGATTGGTGTTGGCCAGTTTAGTAGCAGTGACATCAGTCTATACTTAAACCTGCCAGACGAGTCTACACTTACGGCGTTGTCCGCGTACTCCCAATGTGTGAGATTTCCCATTGCAGCTTCAGTGGATAATTTTCGAGAGCTGGTACAACTGGGACAGGTAAGAATATGCCTGGAAGGCTGGATTGTATAGATCTGGCTTGACCCCCTTTGCGCATGGCAGAGGCACATCTCAGGTAAACCAAAAAATCACATCAGCTGGACAAAAAGAACAGATGCGAGGAATTGCCCGCCAGCGACCAGAAACCCACAAGAAGATGGCTGTCCCCAATTCCTCTCCTTTACTGTCTCGTCACCAAAGGCATTGTCCAAACCTTCCCAATGCTCGACTACATCCCTGATGTGTACATAGCAAGAAACAAACGCCGAACTACCCTTCCTCATCATCGGCATCATGATTGATCTCCCTGATCAGCGCGACGGCAGGCGTTGATGGCGTTGTGTCCACCGTTCTCAACTTCGCCGCCCTCATTCAACATTTACAAGTCATTGCTTCTTCAAGACCGCTTCGTAGATGCCAATGATACCAGCAACGGCCGCTCCGGTGAGGATGCCTTGATAGGCACCTGGGATGTTCTCATTCACAGTCGTGATGGTAAAGTGCTGGAAAAGGCCCAGAAGAGTGGAATGCTGTGCGTAAACGACATACGCTACAAGCGCTTTTGAGATATTGTAGATAATAGGGTCGAATTGGTTCGAGGGCGCTGTCTGGATGCTGGTCGCGCGACGGGTTCCATAATGGTGGCTCAGGCTAGTCTTTAGCGGTATGTTGATGAAATAGGCACACAGCAGAGGCAGCAGCAATGAAGTCGTTATCCACAAACTGAACGGTGCCCAGAAGCTTTTCTCGAGGAGGAGAAACAGATTTGGGAGGAAGACTGGCGTCTTGTCGGTCTTGACGTATGGTATTGCGGGAATATAGCCAGCAATTCCGCTTGGGAGGACTTCCTGCCGTAGGCCATATGCCTCGATTATGACCGCAATGATATTGATGGCTACTGAACTGCTGAGGAGATCGCGGAAACTTTCGCTTGTCTCGTGTATGCCTGATTCGGAGTATAATCCTGAGACGCGCTTGCGAATCTTTGTTGTCTGTCGGTCAATTGCGTCTGTCACGGCTGCTGGTGAAGGCGGCAATGGAATGCTGGAGGGCACTGATAAGGAGTTTCGGCTGGGAGTCTTGACCATTGAAGTGATCCTATTGGTGATAGAAGCCTCCGGGTCGGAGCTAGAGGGAGCTGTGTTAAGAGCAGACCGGAAGAAGACACAAATTGATCCACTCACGTTGCGCCCACTTCTTCAGCACTCTTCGACTTTTTCCGAACCGCTTTCTTCTCTGATGCTTCTGACTTCACCATAGCGGTGGTTTTTTTGATGGGCGAAGTTGGACCCAAGCGCTTATAGTAGTCGCTGAGAGAGGGATCATTCTGGTACGTGGTCTGGTTCGCGCGCAAGTGGTCATCGAGGGCGGTTTCGAGTTCTGCCTTGCGCATGGGAGCATAGCTGTAGTAGCAGGATGATTAGCTCCTCAACTTTGGCATGGACTTCCGTAAGGCGCAGTGCCACGAGACGGAAGCGTGGACTTACTCCTTCAAGTTGCTTGTCTCGGCGAGCTCGGTGAGACCGCTCTTCCGGAGCTTCTGGAGATATGGTAGGCCGGCAGACATGATTCAGTGGGGCGATCACGATACGGTTATCATGCGACAGGAAAGAGGAGCACGCGAAGGCAGTGATTGTGAGCGAATTGTTGCAGCTTGGAGGGATCGGTGCAAAGAGGTGGCTGGTGGAGGATGTCGCGCCCACTGTTTACCTCTTGAACAAGAGGATCCAATTGAGACTAGCGTGCACCAAAACAACCAAGTTGCCCGAACTGGACTCAAGATGCTCAAATTCCTCGCTCATTCAGAGCTTCCCAGCTTTGGTCTCCGAATGGCAGTGGTCCAGAGTCGTCCCGCCAAAAGTCCGTCTCTGTGGTGAAGTAACGTGACAGCATCTACGTTGTGTCTCAGGAAACGAGTGTATGAGCATGCATGGTGCATAAACTTCAAGAATCTCTATCCCGCTTACCAGAGGAGGGAACCATCCGGTCATTAATCGCAGTCAATTTGGGTCTTCAATACGCTTGCCCACATTGAGTTTCAAGAATTCCTCTATCGTTTACTATATGCAATGTGACTGATCAGGGCGATTCTTCGGGATGGTGTGTCGATATACACGCGACACAACCACCTATACGTAATTGCCGACCCATGCGCCAGTGTCAAATCATGTCCTTGGATTTCATCCCGGATAAAGCTCCCGGAAGTCGAGCCTTCGACCGTCAGAAGCTCTTGAGAAAGTTCGTGGTGTCGATGGTGGGAGGTATGATAAGAGTAAGAATCAATGTATCGGAATGCTGCTGTGTAATTGATCTCGAGAGTCGAGACCCGCGACCCCTTTTCCATCCTTCCTCCGCACTGTCCCTGACTAGCAGATGCTTGACTGTAGGCCCCTAAACGAGACAGCTCGTGTGACGGAGGATCTGTTGCAAGAGACCAGGTCTTTGAATGGTGGTTTGCTGGTCTCTTGGCCGGTGCTTGACGCGGGGTGACGCAGCATTGAGCTACTGAGCCCAAACCCTGGCCCCACCTGACATGCACGCTTGAAGCTGAACTCCTCGTTCCACGCACAGTCAACCATCCCACCGGTCATCCACTTCCCGAAGCTCTCTGATCACATACTGTACCTGTCATCAGGATATACATATCGAGATAGCAAGTTTTCCTACTCCGTTGGCAAAGATGGCTGAGGAAAAGGAGTCGTTGGCGGACAGATTCAAGTTCAAGGGACTTCGAGAAAAGCTGAAAGGTCAAACCAATCCTCCGGAACTGCCACCCTGGCCCCTCGTCTTCTAATCCGTTGTAGACACTCATCTTTATGACGCCAAAGTCAAGGCGACTCACATGAAGAGCACCTTAGGCAAATTCGGCAACCTTATCAACCGCAATCACCGACACGACGAAGAGCACGAGCAGGCCACAGATCGTAAGCGTACAGCTATCTCGGACGGCCATCGTTTCGAGTCCTTTGCACCCGAACGGCCAGGGAACAATATAAAATGGTATGTGGATGGTCGCGATTATTTCTGGGCAGTCTCGGTGGCCATGGAACGGGCAAAAGAAACGATCTACATCGCCGATTGGTGGCTGTCTCCTGAACTCTTCCTCCGCAGACCTCCCTATTTCAACCAAGAATGGCGGCTCGACCAAATTATCAAACGAGCAGCGGAACGGGGAGTCAAGGTCTATGTCATGGTGTACAAGGAGGTAGCGCAGGCCTTGACATGCAACTCGGCTCATACCAAATATGCGCTCCGAGAGCTGTGTCCCGAAGGGACACCTGGCCATGGAAATATCAGTGTGATACGACATCCAGATCACAATGTCTTTGAGAATGCAGGGGACATGACCTTCTACTGGGCACACCATGAGAAATTCATTGTGATCGATTATGAATTGGCTTTCATTGGAGGACTGGACATGTGCTATGGAAGGTGGGACTTACGACAGCATCTTCTAGCCGATGTGCACCCGAGTGGCGTACAAAACGAAGTCTTTCCCGGCCAGGACTTCAACAATAACAGAATCATGGACTTCCAAACAGTCGAGCACTGGTCCAACAACGAACTGAACAAAACCGACTATGGCAGGATGCCGTGGCATGATGTTGCCATGGGAGTGATCGGCGACTGCGTGTATGATATTGCTGAGCACTTTGTCCTACGCTGGAATTTCATCAAACGGGACAAATACAAGCGGGACGCGAAGGCTGATTGGCTGGTACTCGAGGGACGAGCTGGAGAGGATGAAGACCTCGTGGGCGTCCAGAGACCCAAGTATCCTGTTGGAGAATACATTCAACATCCCCTTACGCCGCTCAGCTCAAAGCCTCTGGGTCAGCAAGGCACAGTCCACGCTCAGGTCATTCGAAGCAGCGATGACTGGAGCAGTGGTATCCTTCTTGAGCATAGTATTCAGACTGCCTACTGTGAGGTCATCGAAAAGGCTGAACACTTTGTTTACATAGAGAACCAGTTCTTCATCACTGCCACAGGGGATCAACAGGCACCTATTCACAATACTATCGGCCGAGCCATAGTCCATGCGGTGCTTCGGGCTGCAAATGAAGGCCGCAAGTTTAGAATTATCATTATCATTCCGGCGATTCCTGGATTTGCTGGTGATCTCCGAGACGATGCGGCTATCGGTACACGAGCCATCATGGACTATCAGTACAAATCGATCCATCGAGGAGAACATTCGATCATGGGACAGATCGAAAAAGCAGGATATGACCCCCACCAATATGTCTTCGTCTTCAACCTACGAGCATACGATCGTATCAACAAGACTTCGGGTTTGATTGAACAGGAGAAACGATCCGGGATCAAATACCAGGATTTGCAGCGTGCCGAAGCGGAAGAAATCATGGGCTCTGGTATCCACGGTCATCCTGCAGAGAAAGAGGATCCCGGAGCAAAGCATTCCGGCTTTAACACCAACGAAGATGAACGGCAGAAAATCATCGATCGCAAGCGACAGTGGGAAGCTGCTAATCAGAAGCTGGATGAAGAGGATCCAGTGTATTCTGCTGATTCCGTCGCTGAAGATGCCATGGCTAGAGGAGGCCTTGTCTCGGAAGAGAAATGGGAAGGTGAACCTCAAGAGGAGACGGAGAATTTTGTGCAAGAGGAACTTTACGTCCATGCGAAGTTGCTAATTGCGGACGATAAAGTCGTAATCTGTGGGTCCTCAAACATCAACGATCGCTCGCAGCTCGGTAGTCATGACTCCGAGTTGGCTATTGTGATGGAGGACACAAGCAGGTTGGAGAGCACCATGGATGGCAAGCCTTTCCAGGCGGGTCATCATGCCGCGACGCTACGAAGGCACATTTGGCGAGAGCATCTTGGCCTGATCGAAGCACAGGAATTAAATGCCACCAGTGATCCGAATGCGCAGCCTCCCACTGACTGCCCCAACGATGTGGGTTCCGGAGAAGAGTGCGAGTTTGTTGCAGACCCACTGGCCGACAGGTTATGGAACCTCTGGACATCGCAGGCCACCACTAATACGGAGGTTTACCGCCAGCTGTTTCGCGCAGATCCCGATGACAACATCAAGAGCTTCCCAGACTATGACGGTTTTGCACCCAAGAAGTCAATCAAGCAAGGTCATCTGCATGACAAGTTTGTACCCGTGGAAGAGGTGAGGAGGAAGTTGGATCAGATTCGAGGACATTTGGTATGGATGCCGTTGGACTTCCTCAAAGACGCGGAAATGGCCGAGAAGGGTATGCAAGTCAATCAATACACAGAGGTATGTTGATGTGGGACATGTTCCCATTCCCGTGGTCGATTGGTGCTGACTTTGCTGCGCCTCAGAGCATCTATACATGATGGTAAGTAGGCGTCAGAGGACTCGAATTTGCGATACCCGCGCGGTGAAAGTCTTGGATTGGATGCTTGTGTGGTTACACCCTTTTGAAGGAATATTTTTTCAAAGAAAAATTGATCCTTGGACATGTTCCATATCGTGGTGAAAATGTTCTAAAGGCCGTGTCTCTCCTGGCTACACAGATACAGTTATACGCTTCTGTTCACAACCAGCCGAAAGAGCCATCAAATTCCCACACGACATTAGTCGCCCTTCCCAATCGTACGTCTTCGAAGCTAGGGACAACACCTGGAACGTAGAACTGGATCAGACGCTCCAAGTCTTCTTCATCCATCTCATTGAAATCATCCTTTGACCATTTATCGCAAACCTCACTCATCCAGCCCATTCTCTTGTTGATACTGTCGACGCCCTTGCCAGGTGCCACTATTCTCAGCTTCCTCCTCAACTGCCCCACCTTGGCGATAGACTGTCCTGTACCCACGGGTAGCATTTCTCCGATCTGCTTTCTTATGCTCGCTGCCAGTCTTGGTCCATTACCATTCGTCGATACCATGATCTGCAAAGGTCCGTCACGATGAATGCTACCAAAGTAGAAGTCACACTCTGGCGGCACATCTGCAATATTTGCCGGCACGTTCAGCTTTTTGCAGTACTTCCATATCCGACTTGAAGCGTCGGGGTCATCTATGGCAGTGAGGACCATCGAAACGCTTTTCTCCGGCTCCAGATCTAGAGGGAGGAAGACTCGATCGATGTGTTTAATCTGGCCAGAATCCACTCGGTAAGCCACTTCAGGATTTAGACCTAGCCGAGGACACACAACTGTGACGAGGGCATCCGCATTGAGAAGGTTGAGTGTTCGACCGGCGGCAACCTGCAAGAGAGGTTAGGTGAATCTTGATGAAGTGTTCCGGCCTTTGCGCCGAAGCTCATACCTCACCACCGCCAATCACCAGAACATTCTTACCCTTTATTTGCCATGCCAAAATCAGGGAGCCACCTCCTTGAACCTTGGGAAAGCTTGCAGCCATGGCAGAGAGAGTGGCGCAAGAAGCATTCCGATGGAGCAAAATGAAATGATGCTGTCACCGCAGTGGACAAAGCCAATCGGCGTATTATCGATAAAGGCCAAGCCAGATAGTCATGTGACTCTCCGCGTCCTTTAATGTTTATTTGGGTGCTTCGCCGAGGCCGGACTACCTACCACTCTAGAAAACATTAAGGCATGCAATAATCGGCAAACAAAGAACTTGCAAGATCTACTACCTAGGGAAATCCTGCTTCTTCAAAGATCAACCATGCGGGGCGTCAAGATCTTCTCCGGCCGTTCCCATCCTTCTCTCGCTGAAGCAATATGTGAACGGTTAGGAACCTCGCCAGCGAAGTGCGACCTGGGAACTTTTTCCAATGGAGAAACCAGCGTTCAGATTGGGACCTCCATTCGAAACCAAGACGTCTTCATTGTCCAAAGCGGTAGCCGAAAGATCAATGACAGTGTGATGGAACTGCTCATCATGATCGCTGCTTGTAAAGGCGGTTCAGCCAAGTCAATCACCGCTGTGATGCCATACTTCCCCTATTCTCGGCAGTCGAAAAAGAAAAGTCACCGAGGCGCCATCACCGCCAGAATGCTTGCAAATCTAATCTCTGTGGCAGGTGTGGATCATGTCATTACTGTGGATCTCCATGCTTCACAAATGCAAGGCTTCTTTGGCAAGCCCGTCGACAATCTGTTTGCAGAGCCTCTGATCGCAAGATGGATCATGAGCAACGTACCCGGATGGAGGGGTGCTGTGGTAGTCAGCAAGAATGCAGGCGGAACGAAGCGTGTCACTTCTCTTGCAGATGCCTTAAAACTGAATTTTGCGATCGTGTCAACAGACAAAGTTCGCAGCCAGCAGCATACTGATGGCATGGGAAGCAGCATGTTCTTTGATTCTCTGGAACCGCAATCCATGCGAACCGTCCCTGCGCAGTCTGACGATGAGGCTGACAACGAGGCCGACAAACCCTTTTCTGATCCTGTTTCTAGAAGGCAGGCTTCTGGTCGTGGTCGACCGCAAGTAAATGGATTCCCGGGTGTTTCGCCTCCGCACAGTCCGCATGCCGTGGGCATACCGCTCAGACCTGTCACCAGTTTTCCTGCCTCCAGCCCACTAGTTCAGAACACTCGCGTTGACTCTGTGTCACCCCCCCGGTCTCCGGTCCGGCGGAGTCGAATGAATACCGAGCCAAGTGCACGCCGTTCATCTGAATACGAATCCGCCGAGGGCTACCACGATGAACGGGCAAGGGAGGTCATTACTGGTAGACTGATTCACGGACACATAGTGGATGACGATTATCCTTCACCAGCTTTGTCGGGAATGTCTACGTCGATGGCGACGTTGCCAGGCGAGCGGCATGTCCAGGATGCCATGGGTAACCCCGCGCACGATCCAATGACGTTCTCTTTGGTCTCTACCGTTTCCTCTTTTCAGCCAGATCATGCCCTGGGCGGTACTTTCGATGCGGCTGCCACCTCAGACGAGGAGGAAGAAGGTATCAAGAACCCCGAGCTTGAGCACACCATCACGCTCGTCGGCCATGTGAAGGACAAGATCGTCTTTCTAATTGACGACATGATCGACAAATCCGGCTCATGGATTGCAGCTGCAGAGACCGTGGTCAAAAAGGGCGGCGCTAAGCGGGTCTACTGTATTGCAACGCATGGTCTCCTTGGCGACGAGTCATTGGAGGAGATGGAAGAATGTGATTGTATTGATTACATTGTCATCACCAATTCCTTTCCCATCGCGCCGCATCGCTTAAGAGACTCGAAGAAGCTGGTGGTGATTGATCTTTCTAACCTCTTATCAGAAGCGATCAGGAGGAATCATCATGGCGGTAGGATTTCACCTTCCAATTTCCGGTTGAGAACGATACTGACGGTTTTCAGAGAGCATTTCCGCACTCTTCCAACTCCACGACTGAGGTGTTGACAAGTTCATCGTCGCGAATCATAATTAAACTGTCCCAAAAACAAGGTCTACGACATTCCTCGAACAGGCAACGCCTACTGTGCAGCGTGAGAAATGCTGCTGCCACAGTCACCTCCTTTCTATCTTGTATCTCAATTCGATAGGGAGAGACCACTTGATCCCTTCCCTGGCCATCGTCGGAAATTTGATGACAAGGAGGGGCGGCTGGGCACAGTTCCTCAAATACTCAGCCTCTTTCACAATTATTTTGTCATGCATCAAAGCATGACCGGGTGAATTTGGCTCCCAGGCGCGCTGTGCCTGGACCCATCTGCTTGAACACAAATCTTCAGAAGTGATAAGGCAACGTCTAAAGAGTTCGTGTTCCCAAGGATTGTGGCGCGTTTTAGGGGGCATGCATGGGTCGGAAACAAAGCTGGCCTTGCGGTTACGAGACTGATCGCCAGTGCTTCCTGGTGCAGCTGCACCCATGCAGAATTCGGGGTGTGTCGCTCAACAGAACCCAACGTCGTCAACTGGATTCGAACAGGCTCAAGCTGTGTTACAGTGGGGAATGGTGGGAAAGATGTCAATCCTGGCGACCGCTATATGACAGGTCATAAAACCGGGATTGCGGACATTCGACGCTATCGATGGCCGATTGCTTGCAGGGCACGAAGTTGCCGACGATCTCCTTAGCCCATGGCATTTCCGGGCTGACCTATCAATTAGCATGCATTGGCGCCAATTGTGGGAAACAGCCATTGTCTCTTCTCAAGCGAATTCCTCCAGAATTTGGTTGCGTGATGTGCTTGGGGATTCATGCTGCTGCAGAATCGGGGAATCTGAACCGTTTGACATCGTACCGAAACCCTGCAGCCATCCCACATGTCCAGCCGCAGAACCTTACTTGAACAACCCTCACGGACTGTGGTTTGGAACCGTCGGTACTGAAAATTCACAGCTACTTTCTGCTACACGTCTGGCTTGTGCTCAGCAAGGGGGAAGTTGCAAATATCCGTCGTTAGGCCTACGAGCAACACTTTGCGGCAGCATCGAACTTCAGATTTGACCGCATAGCAAACCGGACAGTAAGTTGACGGGAACCTCTTCGAAGGGACCGAGAAGCGCTTTTGCGGAAACCCAATCCTTGACTCGTGCGAACACGTACTGTACTTCGTGTCCTGCCGTCTGCGAGCTGGACCCTGAGGGTCCATCCAATTTGTCGTCTGCTGCTGCGTACATTTCATAGTGCCGCCTTTCCAGTTTCTGCGAGAGGCACTACCGACCTTAGTAAATCGTTCTCTTGTTCGTTGAAACCCAAGGGTCCTTGTTGTTGGTGCCAGCTGGGGTAGTCAAGGCATGTGTTGATTTGGCTTTGGATCAACTTATCTACTCCGGATGAGGGAGGGTTATATAACTATACATACGGCAGTCGACAACCGACGGTCTAGGGTTAAAACATTCCCACGCGCGGCACTCGGTCCCGCACGCTTCATTGCAAACCCTTCTCTAGCGCTTGGCTCCAGGAAGATTGGATGTCGACTGCTCAGATGTCCGTCCCCACCGCTTCGACCATCCCCAGCAAAGTCTCTCGAGTTTGGCTTTGTTCCGCTCTCGACCCGCACAAGCTAGCCGGCACGTGTCGAGGTGACCGAGCTCATTCTTGAATCTTGACTGCGCAACAGGTTTGATGCTGGCACTAATTACGAACAGCAGCTCTGTGATCACCTCACGCCAGCAGGAATGGCAGCTGCAGCGTGCTCGTTTCGGTGCAGGCCTCATGAACATGGAGCTGCTTCATGCCACTGCCCGCCTGCTATTACTGTGGACTAATTTGACGATGCTTATCGTATTCCGCAATGACAATTTCAGACCGTCTCGCGTCTTTTCTCTACCGAGAAAGTTGCAATCATAACGAGTCCACCTGTGCGTTGCCTCACCTTCCCCTCCCCCTGATTCCCAAAATCCAAGTACCTCCTATATATATGTCGCGTTTCCAACACTTCTCCGTACCTTTCAGTCACATCTACTGTCTACATTGATTCAGTCCATAGCGCACTCCACAATCCACTCGTCCAATCGCACGACGCTCACGACGCAGACCCCGTTAGACTTCAGTACATTCCACGAATCAGCTCCATTCACCACCATTCGCCCACTCACGATGTCCGTCCCGCCTCGCTGCGTGGTGGGCTACCAGCACCGCTTTGAGATCGTCAAATCCCCATACTCTGTCCTGCTATGGAACTGTTACATGTGCTGTTCCGGTCCTCACTGGATGGTACACGAATGCATCTATTGCAGGATCAAAATCTGTCAGGGTTGTACCTACAAGGCATACTAGCAGGTGTGTGAGTCCGATTCTCATTGGTTTTAGACCTCTGTTGCTGGGAATACGACTTTGCGAAGCTGAGAGGCGGAACCACCTCCAATGGCGGCGGACTCCGAAACGACGTCTCGACGAGCTTGGACTTAAACAGGCTTAGTTAGTTGAGCAGTTGTCCTAACGATCTACTGCACAGGCCTTTTCTCTTTCAGCTACGAAGTACCATTTCGTCGAACTGGCGACATCATGGACGGCTGCGTGTCACCAAGCCCTTCAACTCCTTCGAGATCACCACACACCTCTTAACCGACGGATTTGTGGCAAGTTGGTCTGAACTCGAACGCGGAGAGTGATGGCTCAACATCAGGATGCTCAACCGGAGCACTTTCACGCCACCCTGGAAGCTTGGTGGAATGGTCCAGCTACGGGGCTAACATGGTCCTGGATATGGGGCATCGGTTCTGGTGCTCAGCTGTGATAATTCTATAATTCTCCTATGAAGCTGATGGACTCTGAATAGAATCAATGTAATCACAACAAGAGATTTTAGCAGTTGTCAAAGCAGAAGTCTAAAATCTGTCTCTCGAGCGTCCCAGATTTCACTTCCACTGTACTTCCATTCATCTGTTAGATCAATGCGGTCAAGGCTGCAACCTCCCGGTGAGGATAGCTTTCCTTTGGGTCGATCTCTGTATCGCCCTTGCACCGATCTCTGTATCGCCCTTGCACCGCATCATGCAAATTCCAGATCTCGTGCTGCCACCCGTGGTCTGGCTTGGAATGAGTGGCAGTGGGACCATCCGACCGTGGCTTTGGGCTTTCTGTGGGTAAGCATGCTATTTGAAATCTCCGATGGTGTTAGACAAGGTGCGTATGCATGGCAAATGGAAGGCAGATTTGAGTAAAGGAAATGCTGCGATGGAAGATTCAACTGTGGGGTGGAATTCATGGCAAGTGTCAATGGTACTAGCAGAGAATTTGCAAACGGCCACAGCTTCTGTGCTGCGTGGATATATTTCCATTCATGCATCAAATCTTCGGCATGATTGGGCAAGGAAAGCAAGAAAGACGGAAAACTATTCCATCATTTTCCTAAGCGACCATCTCAACTTCAAGGTCTCCTCGTCAAAGCCATGACTCTCTGACCTACAAGCTAGCCTTCCCTCTCGGTTCATATGGCAGTATCGTAACCACGACACCAGCCGCGATAAACAGCGCACCACTAACATACACAGGCGCCGCCGTCTCGAGATTTGCATAGATCGCCACGATCGGGGCCATGATACCGAAGACGCGGTTCGCCATGGCGGTGAGCGCATTCCCGGTCCCTCGGTCCTTCGTTGGGAAGATCTCCGGCGTGTAGGCATATAGAACAGCGTACATGACGTTCGATGTGAAGTTGTAGGCGCAGTTCCAGCCCAGTAAGGCGTTTGAGGAAAGCGCTGTTGTGGAGGCAAAGAGAAAGACGCCTGTCAGGGCGGTCGAGACGGAGAGGGTACCCTTGCGGCCGAAGCGAGGGATCTCGACGAGCCAGCCGCCTATCAGGGCGCCGGGTACGCCGAGAACGGCTATGATGAGCTGGTTGCGGTAGGTGATATAAGTCGAGCTATCGCCGAAGGAGGCGCCTCGCGTGGACTGGATGTAGGGAAGGAAGGCATTGTACAGAGGATATCCAAGGCCGATAAACGCCCATACGAGCATGATCAGAGTCGTTGAATATGCGAGCTTCTTCGTTGCGAAAAGTGCACGAACATGGGTTAGATTGAGCTTCTCGAGTTTGCGCGCCAGCACGGCGGACGCGTTGGTACCTTGATGACCTTCCTGGTCGAAGACTTGCAGGTCCGCTAGGGTCATGGAAGATGTCTTTTTATTTCGTTTCGCGACCTCCTGGACGACGCTGATTGCCTGTTCATCTCTGCCGCGACCCATGAGATACTTGGGAGATTCGAACAGGGTGAAGCAAACGAAACGGAGGAAGAACATGACCATGGCGATTGCTCCCATGCAAATGAGAAAGTATCTCCATCCCATGTTCTCGGACTTTGTGCAAGTAGTCGACGTTGCCTGGCATGATAGATTCCCCAAAAGGGGCCAGGCGACCAGAGTAGCCAGTATTTGGGCTAAAGCCCAAAATATAGACAAGATGGTGAGCAGATACTGATGCGAGCCGGGGAGGAATTCGAGAAAGATGGCGGAGTCCACCGGCAAATTCCCTCCGACACCGAAAGACCAAAATGCTGCGAAACAGCCAAGGGCAACGAAATTTGGTGAGCCAGCTGCGATAAGACCAAAAACAGAAGTGACTCCGATCGTGAGATTGAATGCCCAACGCCGGCCGAAGATGTCGCATCCGAAACCCCAAAACATGGCGCCAGCCAGCAAACCAATGTTTTGGGCCAGAGACAACAGCGGCGGCTTACTCAATTTGAACTCTTTTTTGACCGGAGGCAGAATGAGGGATGTCACGATGGGCCAGAGATTGTCGCTTGCCCATCCAAAGCCAACGACGACAAATAATTGCCATTGGTACCATCCCATCCCAATCTCTTGGATTGCTGCATTTAGAGCTCGTGCTTTTCTTTCATAGACAGGGTCAATTGTTCCCTTGGGCAAGGTTGGAGCGCGACCACCGACAATCGGACCCGATTCTTGCAATTGCGAAGCTTCTTTGGTACTGCTGGACGCCATATTGATAGCCCGATGAGACGACAAGATTTCCTAGCAGTGTAGATCATCTTAAAGGAAGACTTATCCTTATCATCGAGATGGCGTGCTGGGGAGAGGTCCATCGGGCCGTGGACGATCATGCAGATCGACGTCTTCTTAGCGAGTCGGAGGCGTGCAACAAGATGCCAGTCCATGCGCTAACAAAGCCTATGCATCGAGTCAGCTTCCTGAAATAGATGATGCTCCCGTGTGACTGCGGAGGACCATTTGAGTCGACTTTACAGCTCCTGCGTCAGAGGCCGCAAGAACGTCAAAGAGCAGGTCGTGTTCGCCTTCATTCAATTGTGAGTCAGCCTCCCTTCAGCAAATCTGGAGATATCAGTGTTGCGCATGACTATTGAGCACGTATCATCTACCTCACATCATCCCGTCCAAGGTACCACGGCCGGAATAGTCGATAAACTCAGGCGCATTTCGAGATCAGGAGCTGTCCTCATCGAAAAGAATGTATTGTATGAATATCTCACGATGTGTTAGCAGCTTACGCCTCTTCCGGAAACCGTCGGCATGAAGGCATCTAAGAAGCTGAAGCTGCACTTCATGTAACGACCGTAGACACTGACCTACTCGGTCTGAAGCAATATCGCCCGAAGTGGCCACTGCCTTTCCAACGGCCAGCTTGATCACTGAGTACGCAGAGTCTCTCACTCCCAAGATCCATGCCAGATTCACTGTGACCGCCCGTCCCATCTGTGAACGGGGCCCGAGTCTTCCTTCGAGTCTCGAGCGATTGAATGTCACTCCATTATGGCCAAAGCAACCGTCTTTGCTATCCTATTGTCCAAATCGCCGTCAATTCCTTCCCCAATGAAAATGCTTCACTTTCTCCGCGTGCAAAGACTCCGGGAACGCCACGCTTGATGTTTACAATTCACGCCTCATGCTCGGGCTTTCTTTTTCTGATTTTTTGCGAATGCCTCTTCAGGTGGCTCGTCGAGGATCGTTCGTTTCTTTCTCTTCTCTGACTTCTTCGCTCCTCCGTATTTTACTTCTAGGTCTGCAAAGAAAGCGTGTTCACGCCCTTTCTGCTTTTGCTGTATCAACGCTGCAAGGTCCGAATTGTCGTCTTTTTTCTTCATGTTGCTATTCATCTTTTTACTGCCGAACAGCTTGTCTGCAACCCCAAGCTCCTCGGCGTATTCTCGAGCTTCGAGCTCTTCTTTCTGTGCTCTTTCTACCCGTTTTCGCTTTCGCGTCGCTGTCTCTTTCTTGTACTTTGTCCAAGATGTTACTTCATTCTTGCTGATTGCATCGTGGATGATCTTCCGAAAGCGCTCGTCGTCTTCTAGGACATTGCTACATATTATCTCCTCGTAGACTGCGTCCATGTCGCCTTGAAGTTGTTCAAACGCTGCGATCAGGTCGGCTCTTTCTTCGTCTGAATGCTGGTATTCGTTTTTGATCCTCTGAATTGCCTCCACGTCTACCATTTCGGCCTTCTGTGACCGGAAGTAGTCTGTCCAATTGAAGAAGTCGTCATCGTCAAGGTTCAGAGACTCAGAGGTATTGCCAGTTGCATCGTAGCGGGATCGACGCCGCTGATCGGAGAGGATTGCATATGCAAATGCGATTTCCTGAAATTTAGTATGCGCCGCATCTTTGGTCTCTGGAGTGGCCTTGTCTTGATAAGGTCAACTTGTGCTCAAAGCAAAGAAAATCTGAAAAGAGATTAAGATAAAAATACCTGGGTGATGTTTCAACGCTTGCTTTCTGTACGATGACTTGACTTGATCCGCAGTCGCTTGAGGATCAACTCCAAGGACTTCGTAAGGGTCGATAGACGGAGGCGAATCTTCGACGAGCTTTTCTTCGGTCGCTGAAGACATCGTGCACTCACTTGATATATTCTGGAACGCCCGTGACGAGATAAAAAGAAAAGTCCCAAGCGAAGCGCTGCACAGGCGTAGAAAGTTCAAGTTACCAGTATCAGCGTGCCAACGATGACGCGGATAGTTTGTGTGCAGGTGAGAACGCGTCCAATTCGCGATGGTCTGGGCGCTGTTTTAAGAGGCCTTCTCACTTGTTAAAATTAGCACTTGAAATGCGGAATCGCCCTAACGGTATTGATCGGTAACTTTCAGAACGTGATGAGTGAGTGTATGCAGGAGGAAGCTATCTGCGCAAACTAGCAAGGAAGAAGAAAATCGGCCTATGCTGAGTAAGCCGCCAAGGAGGACCAGTACGAGTACCGGTTTCGGCCGCCGACGGAATACCGCCTTGATGATTGGAGCAGCTGTATGTCTCTAAGAGGTTGTAATCTCTGTAAAGTATAGAGACTACCATATGAAAGATTACAATTGTGACTGGGTTCAGATCACAACTTGGTCGGTCGAGCCAGAGGCAGTTTTCTATAGCTTTGTGTCAAATAGCCTGCGCCTCAGGCTCTCCATTGGCCGGCCTCCTTCTGGGCCTCATTTTCTTCGCAATTCTAGATAGCTTATTCCAGCTATATGCTTGACACTTTGTCCGTCCACTTAAACCTGATTTCGTCAAGCTGTATACTTTTTACATTAAACTTCTTTCACCATTCCATCTACCCACCCTTCCGCAGAACAAAAATGAGAAGGGTGGGATTCGAACCCACGCGGATCACTCCAGATGTTTACAGCAACAAGTTAATACCACGTTGAAAGATTTGATACTTGAGACACCCGCCATAACCACTCGGCCACCTTCCCAACCTTAGATGTCCAGGCAATCAGTAAGTATATTGCATAATTTCAGCCCACCCCACGTAACTTACTGAATCGTGGGAAAATTTAGTGCTGCGCTCAAGGCAGCCATGGTGTCGTTCTGTGGTAGGTCCCTTAGGGGAAGTCCCCGAGGCCTGAGGTTCTCTTCCCAGGACCTAAAGTTGGCAACCTAGGTGATGAGTCTATGGCAGCAAAGAACACAAACACCACGTGCTGCCCTCAAACCTGTTGTGGTTTCTGCCGCTGTTGCTTTGCCAAACTCTAAGGTAATTCTTCGGCACCTACTCTCAGAACTACTACACGATACTTCCCTTCCCCAGTACGCACCTTTTCTCATAGGAGCCGGCATGAGCCACGTTGAGTCACTCGTCCTTGATGCGATGACTCCATCATTCAACAAGTTTTGCGGAAGTCCAAGTCCTTACAGTATCGTCACGTAAGTGAGCCGCGCAGCCATCGATGCAGTTGTCACTGATTTCTGGGGTTTGGACCAGGCTTTCAAACCTGGAATCCGACTCGATGTGCCAGGGTCCAGCCGGTTATATCAATATTGTTGGTGCTGGTGATGGTGATGATCCCGAATTCTTTTGACTCAACGTTGGACAGGCTCTCGATGTGAAGGCACCCTTGGCGCAACACGGTGATCCCAACCATCGTAAGCGCTATCCATCACTGCAATATGGCATTATGGATGCTTGGAATCGGCCACTCCGGACCGTATGTTATGGCCAGTTCCCAACGGCGCTCCTCGATGCAGATCCCGAAATGCTACACATACATCTCAATGTCCTTCAGAAACTTGGCTCTCTTATCTACCAGACCCTTCCTGCAGCGACGTTGGAGCGGTATTTGCCAAATAATACCAAAATTATTTATCCGAACATGCATCTCAATGTTGTATCGCTGTTGTTCCAGAATCGGAGCGGTACCGCTGCGCGAAGGCATATCGAGGAAAGCCTAGGATACCTGAAACATTCTCAGGACCCCCTAATCGAGGAATACTACCGGAAGAATGCTAATGGAAATCCGCTCAGAACTTTTATATTGGAGCACGTCCCCGAGATTAAAGGCAACACATCAAAGAATTATGAAGAACTCCCGGAAACCGTAAAAAGCTACCTCCGTAGTCGAGACTACAAGGACAGTTCGTCGACGCACATGCTAACAGCGAGTGGGCTCACCCTCATTCAGGCGATGTTGAAAATGATGCAAGATAATGGACGGAAAGCACAAGCACTTGACAACTATCCTTCGTTGATCGATGATCCAGAAATTTGCAGGCTTCGTTTGGAATTAGCACGACAGGCCAGAAAAATGGACCCGGACACTTGGAGAAAGCATTTCGAGGAAACCATCAGCAAGAGACATCTTGTTGCCGTCACTGATGGTAATTATATGCCGATGTCTGACTGGTCTGATAACCGCTTTGACGCATACAGGAGGGATTCTCAATATTCGCACTTATCGAGGCCCGCCGACGCGTCACAAGGGAATAGATTACAGATTGCAATCAAGTGCACCCGGTGTCATCAGTATGAGTGCTTCCTATCTAACCAGGTGCAATAGCTGCCACGCAAAGTCCCTGGTAGCGAACGGTAGTGGTCAATAGCATAGTAGTAAGTAACAATATATTATTAAAAACCTAAACGAGTAGGGTATGGAGGCGTTTTTATATAGACGGAGAGGGAGTTATAACGGTACGTAGCCTAAGACCGTGGGGAGTGTAGCAGGAAGCGGAGGCGGGAGGGGTAGGCTAGCCGGAAGCGGCATCCCTTACCGGACGAGGTAATTCACCTGCATACAGACTGTCGCGTTCAGAAAGTGAGCTGAGGCACGGCTATGAAACCACCTTCTATGGGGCAGCCACGAAATAGTTGTAGGTATTGAGGACAACATTCTTGCAAATCTTGTTCACAAGTTGTTCCAAGAATGATATCTCCAGAGGATCACCTGACATACCTCCGGCAAGCACTCGAACTGGCCCGCAAGTCTCCTCCGAAATCGACGAATTTCAGAGTCGGCGCAATCCTTGTCTCTGATCCTCTGGCAGAAGAGTCGACTTCTGCTGTCCTCTCAACAGGCTATACACTCGAGCTGTCCGGAAACACTCATGCTGAACAATGCGCAACTGCGAAACTAGCGACTCAGCATGGTATACCCGAATCAGAGCTACACACGATCCTCACTCAAGAGATGAACGCTACACTCTATACTACTCTCGAGCCATGTGGTAAGCGCCTCAGTGGAAGTCTACCATGTGTCCATCGAATCATTTCGACCCGTGGTAAACCTTCTGGTACAAAATATCCGAAAAATGGTAAGGGTGGCATCCGCAAGGTGATATTTGGGGCCAAGGAGCCTGGTACGTTTGTGCAGAATAGCGAAAGCTGTCGTATGATGGACGAAGCGGGTCTTGAATGGGAATATGTGGCAGGCTTGCAAGATGAAATCCTACAGGTTGCGAAGGAAGGTCATGATCCCGTCAGTAGCAGGGGAACGAACGTCGATGATATCGATGAGGAAGAAAGGAGAAGGCAGGAGCAGATTCCGAGGAATAGCAAGAAGAGGATGATGGAGGTGCCGCCGCCTTGAGAAGATATACAACTTCTCTGCTGATGCTGAGACGCGAAGTGCACAGATGGATATTAATTTTGTCAAGGCAGATCCGCTATTTTGGAAAGCATGCTTGCTCCATGGGCAAAGTCTGGCTGGAAACCTCTGACAGGGGCTCTCAACCTACCAGCATTGGCTGCGGCTCGCAGTCCTTGCGTGCCAGGGGAGTTATGTGCCCCGCGTTGAGATAAAGCCCCAGAGGCAAAGACTTCCACCAGAGAATTAATATCAGTCTAGACAGCGCCGCTGGCCCTCGGGCTGGTATGCCTGCTTTGTGCGGGCACAATACCCGTAGCCTACAATCTCTACACTGCTGGTTGGCAGCCCCATGAACATCATTTCGAAATCAAGAGGCCCTAGTTGCCACACTCTGAACGTGATATAGCTTGGCTTTTACTTGAGTACGTTCGATCCACCATATCGGAAAACACAATTGAAAGCCTTGCTTTGAGGTTCCTGTCCTTCGTGCACATCTCCAAGAATGTCCCAACTAGGAAAACATGCCAAGCCCAATGGTCATTCAGACGGGCCGGGGTCCCTCTTGCGAGCTTGATCGCGACGGCAACACCTCATCCATCCTGCTGAAGGCCAATTTCGTGTCTTTCGTCATATAATACACTCACTGCTGAGACTTTGCTTATTCTCGAACTCTCTTTCTCGAGTCGTTTTATCTCCCGGCCTCTTTCCTCAGCCGTCAACAATCCAATCCACCTCCATCATCATGCGACTATTGCCTACGCTGCTGCTATTGCCTGCTCTGGCAATAGCAAATGATCAAAAGCCCCTCAAAGAAAAGGCAGCCGAATGGTTCGACAAAGCAAAATCCTACATACCTTCCGCCGCGCCATCGTCACCAATTGATGCAGGTGCATCGAAAGTGGCAGGGCTGGTGGTGGAGAAGATCACAAAGAAGAACTGGAGGAGGAAGATGCTGCCAGTAACCAGCGATCCAAGCAAAGGGCCTCAAGAATGGATGTTGATGTTCTCGGGAAACACCAGCTGCTACGGGAGGTGCGATCAGGCCGATCAGGCCTTCAATGTACGTTTTCGATCATGTTCTTTCGCGTGGTTGGGCTCAACGCTAAGTAATTGGATCATGTAGGAAAGCGCTGTGATCCTAGCCAGCAGTGTGTCGCCTCCAAAACTCGGTCGCGTTGACTGCGACAAGGACAACCTTCTCTGCACGACTTGGTCAACCGGCATTCCCGAAATATGGCATTTCCTCATTTCCATCCCTGCTGGCGGACAATCAAGAACTCCCTCGCCACTGCACATTGTCCCGATTTACCCCCAAAACGTCACAACGCAAGACATAGTGAGGATCCACACGGAAAAGGCTTATCTCGATCGACCGGAGTACACGGGTGTCTATCATCCAATTGATGGATTACTTCAACAATTCAGTCTACTAGAACCGCTCGGATATGTGATCTGGGGCTTTGGATCAACTCCTAGCTGGTTGTTCATGATTGGTATCAGTTTTATCAGCAGGCAGCTAATGTAAGTACTCGACATTGCACGTTTTGCCGCTTGTAGCTGATATCTGTTCAGTGCTCGACGAACGGGTGGAGGAAGGCCGGATGCCACTACCGGTCGCCCTCCTACGCAAGCCGGCACTGCGCGGCAATAAAACAGTGGTTGGCCACATTGGGCCCGAAGACGCTTTTTCAGTACTCGTGGTGGAACTGAGAACGCACGTTTCACTAACTACAAGATGGCTAATGTGGACGGTTTGGCCAGGTGGACAATTCCTTCGATTCATCTTGTTCGAACAGTTTGCAAGGCGCCGGCATTTGACCGGGACACCTTGAGGATTTCTGGATGAGCCGCAACCTTCTGAATGTCACAGCACAAGTAGAGACAAATCCGGTTCCAATAAGATGACAACTTATCATGGAGCATTGAATCAATGTCTTGATCTCGCACAAGTGGTTGAAAGGCTTTCTCTACCGACAACGGCCTACATGCTCCAACGCTGTCTTGCGATCTCGAAGGCATGGGAAGTGAAAGAAGAAATTGCCGAGTCTTTTGAGAGTGCTGACTAGGGGCCTGATTATTTGGTAGTCTGTTGCAAGACAGCTTAGTCACGTGAGCTATAAGAAGTCCTCGTCAATTCGAAGTATTTTCCCATGAACTCTGATCATCCTTTCTGCCCCACACCTCACTCAAATCCACAAGGAAAATGCTGGGTCAATTCTTACTCATATCGCTGCAGCTATGGCTTCCAATCATAAAAATTGTCCATGTCAGTTCAAGGAATGCCTCGCGTCTCAGTTTTTGTGCGTCTGGATTTCAGGCTCTACTCCCGTCGTTCGTTTTTTTTTAACTTTTCTTATTTCCTTTTTAGATTTGTTGCCGTCATAGATAGAAGATTGAAAAGCACTTGGAATAGTCAGGTCAACATCTACTCTACCTAAAACCCGAAGACCGCCCTACTTTCCTAAGCGTGCACGCCTCAATCGCATAGAATTGCACCCACCTTACGCCCTTCGATCTGTAAGATCCTTACGTGAATCGCTGACAAATTGCGACAGAAAGTCGGGTCTCCGCTTCTACTCATCTACGTTCTAAATATGGCAAGTCAAAATAATAATATTCCGTGTATTGGAGACTTGCAGTCCTGGCAACTACGTGGAGTCTGGTGTGACCAGCAACCATGGTGTCCTATGTCGAAATACCATCACAGTTCCCTACCGCCCTCATACTCAGGGAACCAACTGGAATTGACTCTCAATCAGATGATGACATTATTGATTCTCTTCCAACGAGAAAGCCCATTCCGTCCGAGAGAATTGTATAGGCCCAGTGGGATGAAGGCTTCTCCCAGATGCCTCCATGGTCGAAGCGAAATGTCATCAACTGCGTCCGATTGCTAGGTTCAGAATGGACGTTTCGCGTTCTAGACAAAGTGGACGGTTATACTCTGAATACTTCTCATTATATTGACCAGTTACTAATTGCAATCTCCTTCAGCAAGGGAACGATGGATGGCCACTTTGTTGGAGAGCACACTGCTGATCTGACGCGTTGTGCCTGCTTTTTTCTGTATGGAGGTGTGTGGCTAGCTGTCGGCAACCTCCTCCTCACACATCTTGATGATCTGTGCTACAATGCTCTGAAACACCGAGATTCTCCTCACGAGCTTTGCACCCGTCATATGGAACAAAAGGAGGGTAGGCAATTAGTGCGTCGCTACTCGCAAAGGCAACGAGATTGTCCGCCGTTCGCACCAGGTTTACCTGGGACTTTAGAAATACATGACAAATTGCTTCGGATCTAGCAGACATGCACTATTACAGCCAGTCGGTGCACTAACCATACCTGACGGTATGAGAGACGAGGTTAGACCACACCTTGCTGCCGACTACTCGTCCCAGATGCTCGCGTTCCTACGCGCCAGGCTGATGACAGACCCATCAGATGGTTTCGATGAGGTTCAATATTTAGAGAAGCACATACTGACATTTGAATGCAGTCTGGGAGAGCTGTGCGGCCCAGAAACTCTCGGTTTGGAACGGGCTAAAAGAAATCGATTTGCTAACAATTCCTCGTAATGCAACTGATGATAAACGGTATGAAGAGGCTCAAAGATTTGTTTTGCTTTCACGCAGGATGATGCTCAAGGTCTACCGCGCGCCTGGCTTAGTCAAAGATCCACCATTCGGCGAGTTGCTTGATCGGCCTCGAAATAATTGCAGACACCAGGCCAGGCATCTTCGGGGAGCTACTCGGGTATGGAGTTGTGCTCTTTCAACAAACACGGATAGTGAAGCCTGTTTCAATTCCTCCTATCACCAAAGATATGATCCACGCTGGTTTGTTGGAGCTTTCTTAACCTCCATAGCTTCCGATTCGGTAGGACGTTGAATTGCATGACTGATTTCATTCAAATGGTCTTGTGGCCTAGGGGTTTGGTCGTTATCGAGCAGCCCACTCTCTCGGCGTATGTAATCTTGCTGAATCCTTTGTCCTTCTCGTTGCATATGGCTTGCCTTCATTGTGATGAATGAGTGTCTTAAGGAAGAAGCTATCTACGCAAACTAGCAAGGAAGAAGGAAATAGGCCTGTGCTGAGTAAGCCGCCAAGGAGGACCTACAACACATTGATGGTGGAGAAAGTCTGCTGCCAAGAGATTTCGAGCTTTTTCCCTGCCCCATTAACTACCTTTGGCTGCACTCGAGGTAGTTTTTTGCGCCGGTCAATGGCAAAGTAAGGGTAGATCGGGAGATTTCTTCGTCAATTTCTTCGACACTGAATAGAACGATGAGTTACGGGGGCTTTGGCCTATAACCTTGCTCTTTGCAGATCCAGGCCTTTCCTTTCCGTCCTCCGTCCTTCTTCCAATTGTCAAGCCGGCCTTACGTTTGTCTTTCCATCAGTATGGGTGTTGTCACTGGATCTTCGGAGCAGTCCACTGTCTTTGAGAGTCTCAATCCAAAACTTACTCATCTAACAATCAATCAAGACCGATTGACGACTTGCATCCACGAAGGTTGTGAACGTGGGCAAGCACATCGATATGGCTGGTAAGTCATTGCTTGGAAGGTTGCAAGGATTCCTTGACACTATTGTAGCGCTCCCACAGAGACTGGTATGGCTCGACTGGCTCTCAATGATGCTGATAAGAGCATTCGCCATTGGTTTTTGAAACAAGCAGAGTCTATAGGGTGTGAAACACGAATTGACCAAATGGGAAACCTGTTTGCTGTGCGCGCCGGCAAATACGTATCAGCTCCACCAATAATGATGGGCTCACATCTTGATACACAGCCCACTGGCGGCCGCTATGACGGTATTCTTGGTGTGAATGCTGGCTTGGAAGTGCTGAAGGTGTTGGAGGAGAATAATATTCAGACGGAAGGCAGTATTGGGGTGGTTAACTGGACGAAGTAGGTGCTCCGTGGCTTCTTGGCCGAGGCTCTCCTCGTCTGATCACTTTGCAGCGAAGAGGGAGCTAGATTTCCAATGATGGCTGTCGCTTCAGGAGTCTGGGCAGGGGCTGTTCCCCTGGAAACGGCTTGGAATCTGGCCGAGGTGTCACCAAGTGAAGATGGGAAAAAGAGGACTATGAAGGAGGAGTTGGTGAGAATCGGCTTCCTGGGCCCAATAAACGCTTCTCACGCGGACAATCCATTTGCTGCTCATTTTGAGCTACATATCGAACAAGGACCTATCCTTGAGAGGGAGAGAAGAAAAGTTGGGATAGTACGCGGAGTGCAGGCGTTCAGATGGTTCGAAATTATGGTCAAGGGTCGGGACACGCATGCTGGGACAACTCCTTTCAGTGCAAGAATGGACCCGACACTATGCGCTGCCAGACTCATCGTCCAGTCCAATGTTATCGCAAAAGCCATGCGTGGGCTCGCCACCACAGGGATAATCAACACCATTCCTGGCTCGGTCAATACCATGGCACACACTGTCAAGTTTACCTTGGACATAAGGCACACCTCGGACAATGAACTAACAGAGATAGAGAATCGATGTCGAGCTGACTTTACTCGCATTTCTTCGGAAGAAAGTGAGCGTGGATGCAAAGTTTATTGGAAAGAGCTAGTCGACAGTCCAGCCGTGTCGTTTCATCAGGATTGCATAGCAGCTGTGAGATCTAGTGCCGCAGAAGTCGTCATGAGCCTTCCTGTGACAGCTGAAAATGGGAATATGTGGAAAGACATGATCAGCGGCGCAGGTCACGACAGCTGCTACACCAACCAACAATGTCCTACCAGCATGATCTTCGTGCCGACGAAGGAAGGAATCAGTCACAATCCGGAGGAATACTGCAGTCCTGAGGATTGGTAGGTGCCCATAGCCCCACGCCTCTGAGTTAACGCTGAGTATTGTAGTGCGATTGGGACCCAAGTCCTCCTTGGTGCAGTACTGCGATATGATGCACTCCGACTCTCGAGAGGCGACTTTGGAAAGACTCAAGAGGGATAGATGTGGCCTTTTGTCAGCTATGAACAGAATTGGCGTCAGGCCATTGAACCAGCTGTCGGTCGAAAGTGGTAGTTTTCATAGTATCTGGATATGTGCAATACCTACACACTATCAATCGTCCGGCTCCCAGTGCATCCTTTTTGGGGGACCGTAGCCAAAGTAAAGGCCGTGCTTATGCTATTGCTTTAATTTGCTAGAGAGAATTTATAGCTGCAATAAAATTAGCATTTGTGGAAGAGCACCCCTGCCAGGATAAATCAGCTGTTGCGAGTAAAATCTATACCCGCTTACACACAACCGTGTACGACGGCCACGGGCATTCCATTCATTTTGGTATCTGAGATGACGAAAGTTTGGTATAGGAACCAATGCAAATCGAGCATCTTCTGTCAGTCTTTCCTGGATCACAACACTCTTTAGTATGACTTCTCAATCTGAGGGTTTTTCTTGACGCAACCATCCATACACCAATTTAATTGGTCATCCTCGGGACCTTCTTGATATTCAATGCCCATCCGCGACTATTCTACTCCACACGATGAGCCTGGATAACCATTCTCGCCTGGTTCGCTGGATGTCATCTAATCGTGGATATCTTCATCCAAATATTGAGCTTGCCTTTGATGTGGAGAAGGGCTACCATGCTAGAGTTGTCGCAGACCGAAGAATTAACGCCGGCTCCTGCGTAGCGAGGTGCTCGATGACAGCGTCGTTGTCCGTGCTCAATGCTCTACATAGTCCTCCGTTCTCATGTCGGGGAACAAGATTCCCACCTGCATTCATCCGGAGTCAACAGATGGGTGCTGTGCAGTGCTTCTTTCTCATGGAGCAATGGATTCTTCAAGACAAGTCGTGGTGGGCGCCATATCTCTCAACGCTTCCAAAACCGGAGGAAATCGAGAGTCTTTACTTCATGGACAAAGAGGAAGATCTTGCTTCGTTGAGGGGCACTAACCTTGAGACTGCCATCATGAAGCAAATTGAGACTTGGAAAAGTCAATTTTCGAAAGGAATGAATCAATTAATGACACTTGAATGGCCGAACGCAGTCAACAACAAGTACAATTGGTAAGGTTATGCCTGCTCGACTCTCTCACCTCCCTCTGACCTTGAACGAAGGGAATTGTTTCGTTGGGCATGCACTATGTTTGGCTCCCGTAGCTTCACATCTCAAGTGCTATCTAACACTCTTCCGGCTGACAAGGCTCGCCCCATGGGACACATGGATCCTGATCATGAGGTGCTCTCAAACTTGTTCGAAGACGGATTCGCTGTACTCTTGCCTCTACTTGACCTCCTCAACTATCGTCCCCTTTCAAAAGTTGAATGGCAGGCAGGACTGAACGAGGTTGGCCTTCAAGTTCTCGAATCTTTCGACGGCGGCCAAGACGTCTGCAACAACTATGGCCCGAGGGACAATGAGGCTTGTACGGTTTTCATCAGTTTTTCTCAAACGCTGCTAATCAATTTTTTGTCTCCTACAGTGATGCTAGGGTATGGCTTTTCAATACCTGACAATCCCTTTGACCATTACTCGGTAGGATTCAAAGTGCCTCCAGGCTCGCCCCTTGAGGAGGCAAGAGCATGGCGCGCCGCCCATTCGTCAAAGGCGAACAAGAAGAGCAAAGCAGACGACAGTTATCGCTACTACATCTTCAATGCAGAACACCCACGATCCAAGGCTGCTCAATTCCTAGAGACATCAATCTTTTCACAGGATCTATTTGACAGCATTTCAGTACTGTCTGCTAATATTCGCGAGTTGCAGAGCGATAGGTTTCGATCGACCGGCAGAGTGCTTGAAACGGACTCAAAAGGATCGATTGATAGAAAGCAGCATCGGAACTTGTTTCAAACGCTCTGCCAGCTGCGACTGGAATGCTCCAATCGACTGAATCTACTTACAGCGAAAGGGTTGAGGCTCAAAAATGGACCGTCATTTACAATCTCTCAGAAGCAGCAATACGCGAAGCTGTATCGAGACAGCCAGCTTCTGATACTGGAGACCGCCGCCTTACTATGCAGGTACTGCTTGTCTAAAGCCCAGCATCCCCGAGAAGAGGATGCTCTTCTCATATTCTCTGCCGCAGCTGCAGAACGGCTTCCCCACCCCTCTGGAGCGGCATTTAATGTTCAAATATTGGTGCAAAGAACGCCCTCCGCGATCAAAGTCCGCACGCTTTTCAATTTCTCTGACGCCGCTGAGCTACTTCCGCCAAAGCTAGCCTCGAAGGTTCTGGATGCTGCAAAGACTTTTACCAGAGCTTTGAACTCGGATAACTCGCAACAGGTGACCATTTGCAAAGAGTTGCCGGAAAAGATTAGATTCACTGTTCTCCTGGCTGCCCTGAGGAGGGTGTATTCGGAGCGCTCGGTGCGTTTGTCTACTCAACTCAAAGTATGGATGAAGGATCTGGAGATGGGATACTCTTTCTCTGAACCATTCTGGAACGGACCGACGGAAGATTTCCTACCAGTTCTGGAGATACTGATGGAAGCTGCTGATACGCTGGCACCAGGTAAGAATGCGCCAATCATGGATGACGCGTGGTGTGATCCTCAAATGCTCTGCTGGGGATGGAATGTCCAGGAAGAGGAAGGCGTCTTCTGCGACACTGAAGCTTCAGAGTGCAGTGACGGCAGTGCAGGGTACCAGCGGTCGACATATCTACTTTGCATACCTGGAGGGCATGAGACAACGGAGCATCGAGTTGATATTTAGGACAGAGAGTCAGAGATAGGCTCAGGGGCGATCGGCTGGGAAGAGGACCTGGAGAAATATCCTCCTATTTAATGCCATAGTACCGAAGCTGGATAGGAAGATAGACTTATGTGTGGTCAGGACCTAGACAGAGAAGCAGAAAATATCGAGAGATATCACTAAGATGGTATGGGAGCTTTTTTGCAACGTCGTGAAGGCTATCGGCAAGTTTAGAAATGCATCCATGTGAACTTCGGAACGAGCACCGAGAGCCACCAAAATCCATCTGACCAATCAGAAGCGGGGCAAATGTTTCCGCATCATCGATTCCATTGCACACCATCTTCGACCTCCCTTCGGAGCCGTGTGTCTACCAGTTGCTCTGAAAACGGGGCTTCAAAGACTGCTCTGTAGAGCACCGCAGCCATGGTTGTTCGACCAGCGGTTCAAATAACCTGCAAGGTCGGCGCAGCAGCCTCTTCGCGAACTGCTCCGACTGTCGCCACAGCCGTCTTCTCTACCCGATCACAGCAGCGCGCCTTCGCCACTGTTCAAGAAGGAACTCCACCGCGAAGATATGGTGGCTTGAAGGATCAAGATAGAATCTTTCAGAATCTTTACGGCCATCATGGTGCGGATTTGAAGAGTGCTCGGAAGTATGGCGATTGGTACAAGACGAAGGAAATCCTCCTCAAAGGTCACGACTGGATCATTAATGAAGTCAAAGTATCGGGTTTGCGAGGGCGAGGAGGGGCAGGTTTTCCATCAGGGATGAAATGGGTATGACTCAACATTCTCATCACCATTGAGAGCACAACTAACGGGCCACGTAGTCATTCATGAATTTCAAGGATTGGGATAAAGACACCAAACCTCGCTATCTGGTGGTTAACGCTGACGAAGGCGAGCCCGGGACCTGCAAAGATCGCGAGATTATGCGGAAAGACCCTCATAAGTTAGTTGAGGGATGTCTGGTTGCTGGCCGAGCCATGAATGCCACTGCGGCTTATATCTACATTCGAGGCGAGTTCTACCATGAGGCGACTGTTTTACAAAGAGCCATACAGGAAGCATACAAGGAAGGTCTGATCGGGAAGAACGCTTGTGGGAGCGGCTACGATTTTGATATCTACTTGCACCGGGGTATGGGAGCCTATGTTTGCGGCGAAGAGACTTCTCTTATCGAATCGCTCGAGGGTAAGGCTGGCAAGCCACGCTTGAAGCCGCCATTCCCTGCTGCTGTTGGACTTTTTGGCTGTCCCTCCACGGTTGCCAACGTCGAAACAGTCGCTGTGGCGCCGACGATCTGTCGACGAGGCGGGAAGTGGTTTGCCGGTTTTGGACGAGAGCGCAACCAGGGTACCAAGCTGTTTTGCATATCGGGAAATGTCAACAATCCTTGTACTGTTGAGGAGGAAATGTCAATACCTCTCCGCGAACTCATTGACAAGCACTGCGGCGGAGTCCGAGGAGGATGGGACAACCTTCAGGCCATCATACCTGGTGGCTCCTCGACACCAATCCTGCCAAAGAAGATCTGTGACGATCAATTGATGGACTTCGACGCTTTAAAGGACAGTCAATCAGGGCTTGGCACAGCTGCAGTCATTGTGATGGATAAAAGTGCTGATGTCGTCCGAATGATCTCGAGACTCTCATCCTTCTACAAGCACGAGAGTTGTGGCCAGTGCACGCCATGCAGAGAAGGCAGTGCATGGACGATGCAGATGATGCAGCGTTTTGAGAAGGGTCAAGCAAGGGAGCGAGAGATTGATATGCTGCAAGAGTTGACCAAGCAGGTGGAGGGACACACGATTTGCGGTACGTGAACCTTGCTGGCCATTCATCGGACATGGCGACTGACTGATCTATCTAGCACTCGGAGAAGCCTTTGCATGGCCTATACAGGGCCTGATCAGGCACTTCCGGCCAGAGCTGGAAGCTCGGGTCAGGGGCTATGCGCAGAAGATGGGAGGCGAAGCGCTTGGTGGTGGCTGGGAGCACGATGCGTCAAAGAAAGGCCGTTTGGTTGCTCCGGGTCAGTAGAGGGAGGCTAGTGCATCTTCACCTCTTCCTGTTCTACATGTACATACATGCGTCGTTTTGTGACCACCTTTGGCACACTTTCGGGGGTGGTCGGCTGTGGAAAGGGCGTTGAGGTCAGCGACCCAGGCACAGAGGTTTTGGTCGTAGTGGCTGCCACAGAACTATTTCAAACGACTGCACTTTGGGTCAAGCAGACTGTACCTTTCAGCTACACGCAAGTTCGTAGAGCCGACAATCCTCGTCGTCTCTTCCCACTCAGAGACACAGCGGGGCGGTCCCTCACTGAAAGCTGTGACCACCCTTGCTCGGGGATCGTCGATCAGCGGGCTACGTTTCCATGGAAGATGACTCGCCTGTCGAGATACATCAACTATACCTGTTCAGTGGAGTACAGCGATAAGCAATCCATCAATCCCGTCTCACGATTGCTCCAGTTTGGCCCTTCATTTAACGTAGTTGGTTTTTATTCCGTTCTGTTGCTGGCACGTTAATATATAGACCTTCGTCCTCTACCAATCCCCCGACAATACTCAGTGGTACCGTTTGGAAGATGGCGCCTGGCGTGGTTGATTCGACCGTCTCCTCTGAGAGAATGACTTCCCTTACAGCGTTGACCAGAGACTACGATGACACTATTCGATTCTACCTCAATGGCACCAAGGTCGAACTGGACGCAATCGACCCCGAGATCACTCTTCTCGACTATCTTCGAAAGATCGGACTCACAGGAACCAAGCTCGGGTGCGCAGAAGGAGGTTGTGGTGCATGCACAGTTGTACGTCAAGCAAACGAAGCTTCGAGGCGTCGTGGCGCTGACTTCCATCTCTACCACAGGTCGTATCGCAGATGAACCCTACCACAGGGAAGCTCTACCATGCTTCCGTGAATGCGTGTCTCGCGCCACTGGTCAGTGTTGACGGCAAGCATGTGATAACAGTGGAGGTACGATGCGCATGGAATCCCCCCTTCCGATCTGGCTGAAACATCTTGTAAGGGCATTGGAAGCACAAAGAATCCTCATCCTGCCCAGCAAAGAATAGCCATCGCCAGTGGAAGCCAATGCGGCTTTTGTACGCCTGGCATAGTGATGGTAAGGCTCGGTATGATCAGTCAAAGCCACATTAGTGCTGAAGTGTCTTAGAGCTTATACGCTCTTCTTCGAAACGACCCCGAGCCTTCAGAGGTCGAGATCGAGGAAGCATTTGATGGTAATCTATGTCGTTGTACGGGTTATCGACCAATACTTGATGCTGCTCAAAGTTTCGGTCCCAAGAGGACTTGTGGAAGATCGATCGCTAACGGTGGATCTGGCTGCTGCATGGAGACCAGAGATATGAATAGCACAATGAATAGAACGAGAAACGGGGAGACCAATGGCGAGGTCAACGGCGCTCATGACGTTGACAAGAAGTTCACACCCCCGAGTTTCATCCACTACGACAAGGACACTGAACTGATCTTTCCACCTGCACTCAAAAAGCACCATTTCAAAGCACTGGCTTTCGGGAACAAGAGGAAGAGGTGGTATAGACCAGCTTCACTACAGCAGCTGCTCGAAATAAAGCATGCTTTCCCTTCTGCGAAATTGATCGGTGGAAGCACTGAAACACAAATTGAGATAAAGTTCAAGGCGATGCAATATTCGGCGTCGGTGTACGTTGGAGACATTATCGAGTTACGACAATTCGAATTTCATGACGACTTTCTTGAGATCGGGGGTAATGTCGCATTGACAGATGTCGAAAGCATATGCGATAAGGCGGTGGAGCACTATGGGCCTGCCAAAGCACAACCGTTTGTGGCAATCAAGAAAGCCATTCGTTATTTCGCTGGGAGACAAATCAGAAATGTTGGCACGGCGGCCGGCAATCTTGCTACAGCTTCTCCAATCTCTGACTTGAATCCTGTCTTCGTTGCCACAAAGTCGATCATGATTGCAAAGTCGCTCAAGAAGACCACGGAGATCCCCATGGGCTCGTTCTTCAAGTCTTACCGCGTTACAGCACTTCCTGAAGATGCTGTCATTGCCAGCATGCGAATCCCGGTCTCTCGAGAGAAGCACGAGTATGTACGAACGTACAAGCAGTCCAAGCGCAAAGACGATGATATTGCTATCGTCAATGCTTGTCTCCACGTTGCACTCGACGACGTAGGAAATGTGGATGGCGCAGACCTCGTGTATGGAGGCATGGCTCCAATCACAATTCAAGCATTAAACGCTATGAAATACCTCAAGGGAAAACCTTTCGCCGAACAAAATACTCTTGAAGGTGTCATCAATGCCCTTGGGCAGGACTTTGATCTGCGCTTCGGCGTGCCTGGTGGCATGGCAACTTACCGCAAGTCACTCGCTTTTGGCTTCTTCTACAGATTCTATCACGATGTGCTATCAAGATTGGACGCAACAAAAACCATCGACCAAGACATCGTCGCTGAATTGGAGCGGGACATTTCGACAGGCAGAAAAGACCATGATGCCACTCTGGCATACGCCCAAAATGTTCTTGGGAAAGCCAGTCCTCACGTTGCAGCTCTGAAGCAGTGCACAGGTGAAGCCCAATACACAGACGACATACCAAGGCAGATGAACGAACTTTGCGGTGGTCTAGTGATTTCCACCAAGGCTCATGCGAAGTTGCTCTCTGTCGATCCGTCTCCAGCCCTTGCTCTCCCGGGCGTTGTTGCTTGGATTGATCGCCACGATGTACATAATGCAAAGGCCAACATGTGGGGCGCACCAGTGTGTGATGAAGTATTCTTTGCAGAAGAAGAAGTTTTCACTGCGGGACAGCCAATTGGTATGGTCCTTGCGAACTCTCCTCAAGAAGCAGAAGCCGGCGCTCGAGCCGTTTTGGTCAAGTACCAAGACCTTCCCGCAATCTTCACAATTGAAGAGGCCGTCGAGCACCAGAGCTTTTTCGAACACTACCGTTACATCAAGAATGGTGATACAAAGCAGGCCTTCGCCGAAGCTGATCACGTCTTCGAGGGGATCGCTAGGATGGGCGGTCAAGAGCACTTTTTCCTGGAGACGAACGCATGTCTAGCCATCCCAAAACCAGAAGATGGCGAGATGGAGATCTGGAGCAGCACGCAAAACCCCACTGAGACTCAAGCGTACGTTGCGCAGGTCACTGGAGTTCAAGCAAATAAGATTGTGTCCAAGGTCAAGCGCCTTGGGGGTGGCTTCGGAGGGAAAGAGACAAGGTCTATCCAGCTTGCTGCAATATGTGCTACAGCCGCCCACAAAATCAAGCGCCCCGTTAGGTGTATGTTGAATCGTGACGAGGACATCATGACATCTGGTCAACGACACCCATTCCTCGGCAAATGGAAAGTCGCCGTCAGCAAAGAAGGCAAACTTCAAGCTCTTGACGCAGACGTTTTCAACAATGGTGGTTGGTCGCAGGATCTCTCTGCAGCCGTGGTGGATCGAGCGCTGTCACATATTGACGGCTGCTACAGTATCCCGAACGTCTACGTCCGAGGTCGGGTCTGCAAGACGAATACAGTCTCCAATACTGCCTTTCGAGGGTTCGGCGGCCCCCAGGGCATGTTCATTGCCGAGCAGATGATGGAAGAAGTCGCTGACCATCTCGGCATGCCAGTGGAGAAGCTGAGGGAGATCAACCTTTACCAGCCGGAGCAAGAGACTCACTTCAATCAAGCTCTTCAGGACTGGCACGTGCCGTTGATGTGGAACCAAGTGCTGGCGGAGTCGAAATATCACCAGAGGAGGGAGGCGGTTGAAAAGTTCAACGAAGAGCATAGATGGCAGAAGAGGGGTCTGGCGCTGATTCCTACCAAATTCGGCATTTCTTTCACGGCCTTGTTCCTGAACCAGGCCGGCGCTTTGGTGCATATATACCATGACGGCTCTGTGCTCGTTGCTCATGGAGGAACTGAGATGGGACAGGGGCTACACACCAAGGTGTCCATGATCGTGGCGGAAGCACTCCAGGTGCCTTTGGAAGCGGTATACATCTCCGAAACCGCCACAAATACCGTGGCCAACACGAGCTCTACTGCTGCGTCTGCTTCTTCAGACTTGAACGGCTATGCCGCATTCAACGCCTGCGAGCAGATCAATGCTAGATTGAAGCCGTACAGGGAGAGACTTGGTCCGAATGCGACCATGAAAGAACTTGCCCATGTAGCATATTTCGACAGGGTCAACCTCTCAGCCAATGGCTTTTACAAGACTCCTGAAATAGGATACGTCTGGGGACCAAACCCCGCTGATCCTTCCGTCGAGAACACCGGCAAGATGTTCTTCTACTTTACGCAGGGAGTGTGCGCCGCCGAAGTCGTGATTGATACGTTGACTGGTGACTGGAGTCCCATCAGGACCGATATCAAGATGGATGTCGGCCGGAGCATCAACCCTGCCATCGATTACGGCCAGATCGAAGGTGCATACGTTCAAGGACAGGGTCTGTTCACAACCGAAGAATCTCTCTGGATGAGGAGCACGGGTCAGATATTCACGCGTGGGCCAGGTATGTCGATTCTATTTTCCACTTGCCGTTCTCCATTCGGCAGTATTGCTGTACAACTAACATACGATATAGGTGCCTACAAGATCCCAGGCTTCAGAGACATTCCTCAGACTTTTAATGTTTCTCTTCTGAAGGACGTGGAGTGGAAGAACCTCCGAACCATTCAGCGCAGTCGTGGTGTTGGAGAACCACCACTTTTCATGGGCTCTACGGTGTTCTTCGCAATCCGGGATGCTTTGAGAGCTGCAAGAAAGCAGTGGGGGGATACGAGTGTCTTGAGCTTGAGGAGTCCAGCCACACCTGAGAGAATCAGGATAAGCTGCTCGGATCCGCTCCTAAAGCAGGCCGAAGTGAAGCCAAGAGAAGGAGAGAAGAGCTTCTTTGTCAGTATATGATGATCAGTGTGACACCATGATAGTGAAGTTTGTCGTCACAACGTTCTTACTACGCTGCAGATCTGACAACAATGAAATCATGGTGGATGGAAAACTCGTACTCTGGAGTCTGCACGGAGGATCGAGTCGGGGAGCATTTGACTCCTTCAGCCCTACAGCGTCGAGACCCCTGGAGCTGTGGGCTTGGCGGGACCTGCAAAGCCGCACTTTCTAGAGCCTTCCGAGCTTCTTCGAGAAAGTCTGCAACGTAAACCATCACCAAGCTTACTATCATTTCCATCTGTAAAGCCTCTGGGTTACTTGCACACTTTTCATAACCGGGTTGTCGTTGAGTAAGTCCCTCATCTTCCTCGTTGAAACATGTCTCCTCCTCTATGATGATATACCAGCTGGCACCAGTCCTAGGTGACTTTGTACTCTTCGCATGCGGAATAGCTTTCAAGACAACAAATTGTCTCTCTCTCTGATCTATGCATTCCTTACGATTGTCCTTGTTACCCTCCGCTGTTGAACACTCACAAAGGCTTCTAGGTTGTCAGATCACCCCGGAATTGTCCTGCGTTTGCTATCTCAGCTCCCTCCGCGCTCCCGCCTTGGTCGAAGATGGTTCTCCACAACCCCAATAATTGGCATTGGGTGAATAAAGATGCCTCGGAATGGGCCAAAGAATTCCTTGGGCAGACACTTACGCAGATTTCAGCAGAAGAAGGAGATGTATCTGCGAAGGTCGCCAAGGTCATTTCTATGGACGGTGACGTCGACGTGAGCCAGCGGAAGGGAAAGGTGATCACGCTCTTCGACGTCAAACTACAGCTGGAATACGAAGGTGGGTCAATGAGCTTCCGACAGTGTCGGCTAGAAAGCTCATTTACGGTTGGCAGGTAAGGCTCTGGGCGCGGATGATGTGAGTGGCACCATCACAGTACCAGAAGTTGCGCATGATACCGAGGAATCCGAGTATGTTGTATGTTCCCTTTGTGGTTTCCCCGTCTTCGTGGCCGCTCTACTGACATGGCACACGTTCAGTTTGACATAGACATCTACTCTGAAACCAAGGAGAAGCAGCCAGTGAAAGATCTTGTGCGCTCAAAAATCGTTCCTCATCTTCGAACTGCTTTGCAAAAGCTTGGTCCAGCCTTGATAGCAGAACATGCCAAGGACATCCAGCACGCTCCCAATTCAAATCCATCGAGTGGTGTTGCAACTCCCACATGGCACCCTCAAAAAGAGCGCACGGCTACTCCTGTGGGAGCCCGCTCCACCACGACCACTACTGGACACTCCTCTGTCAATACGACCACGGTGACCGCCACGGATGAGTTCCGAACCACAGCGGAAGAGATGTTTCAAACCTTTACAGACCCACAGCGCATAGCTGCATTCACGAGAGGAGCACCTCGACTATTTGAGGGGCCGAAACCGGGCGGCAAGTTCTCAATCTTCGATGGCAACGTATCAGGAGAATTCGTGACGTTGGATCGACCAAAAAGAATTGTTCAGAAGTGGAGATTAGCACAATGGCCTGAGGGACACATGAGCAGCCAAGAGATCGTGTTTGATCAGAATGATATGGATAGTGTGACCAATGCCAGAGTGACCTGGTCCGGGGTGCCAGTCGGACAAGAGGAAGTAGTGAAGCGGAATTGGGAGGGATACTACATTCGAAGCATCAAGCAGACTTTTGGGTACGTATTGCTCCGATGGCTGGCCGCTGATGATCCTAACGTGGCTGACAATGCTTCAGTTTCGGCACATTTCTTTGAAGAACTCTGTTCAGTTCGACGTTGCGGCTATCTTGATGGAAGCATGAAGCAAAGAATCAATCAAGCAGAGGGATGTCTCGCGATCAAAGTCTTCGAAGCCTCTCCCTAGACGAGCGCCATAGAAAATCATTCAATTGCTTCTCATTCCCTTCCATTCGCCTCGTTCCTATCGACAGGAATTTGGGAACAACGCGGAATGTCTCCCAATAACAACCCCTTCGTGCCCTCTTCGAAGATTAATTGTGAATACTTTGTCGATCTCAAGTTTGGAAAGAGAGCTTGCGGCGCTTGCAGGGTTCAATTGCTTTGTGGCTGCAGCTCTTCCCTGATTGTGGCACTCTATACGTCATTTTCCCCGTCTCTAGACTCACAAGCCACATGAGAATATTCCCATCCTACTGACTCTGTACGCTGCTTGACATCTACCCGGAACAGAAACATTGAAGCTTGAGCTTGAAATGCTGGCTTGGTCTACTGAACTCGTCGTCTTTCTCTCCCCTTCTCCCTTTTCCCAAGCCTGTTACCATGTCCGACCAAAAACCAGAGCAAAATGCTCAACAGCAGGCGAAGCAAGAGCCTGAGCAAAATTTGAAGCAAGGAAACAAACAAACAGACAGGCCGAAATCTGACCAGGTGCCTAAGCAGAAGCCCACGCAAGAGTCTAAGCAGAGCTCCGGGCAGGCCTCGCAGCAGGAACCTAAGTCAGCACCCAGAAAGGCTCCGAAGCTAGCTTCCAAGCAAGCTCCCAAACAACCGCCGGCCAAAACGCAGGATGGAAGCGAAGATGGAGTGGACCTCACAACCATATTGGACGAGGTCCAGCGGGCAGACCTGACACTCCTCCTTGCCAATGCGACAGAATCAATGCGCAAGCTTATCAGAGACAATTTTGACCCCAGTTCCGGACTCAATAAAGCACTTCTTCGAGAGAACATGACGGAAGACGAGAAGCTCATGAGTGCAGATATCGATCCTGGCACAGCAGACGTAGCAGCTCTCGATCGCGAAAGGAAGCTGAAAGAGCAATATGCAAAGGAGCTTTCCGCCCCGAAGATGACAAACCTGAAAAGGGATGCATTGAACGCATTTGACGAGTGGAGGCAGAATGTGATTGAGCGCGTCGGTCAGGTGGTCAACAGTGAGCGCACAGCCAAAGGGCAATTGAACAAGGATGCGAAGGCTGGCAAGGCTCAGCCTCAAGCCCCAGACCAGAATCGTCTGGAGAGTGTGGTGCAAAAGCCGCCAAATCAGGACATAAAACTGAAATTCAAGGACCTCTACCCTCCAACAAAAACGCCATTGACGAAACTGAGCATGCAACAGAGGACTATGGTTGTACATTCCTTGTTACTCTTGCTGTTGTCGCTGGAGCACTACAATGCGCCGTCGCGAGTACTGCTCCTCCATCTCACCTCCTCTTTCAAATTACCTCTCAAGACTTTCGAACAGGACGAGACGACCGTCGCGAAAGGGCTTCTGGAGGCAGCAAAGGAAATGAGTGCAGATGAGGAGACTAAGAAAAAAGCTGAAGCGAACAAGGAAAGCAGGAAATGGAGAGTAGGTCTTGCAACAGCGGCTGGCGCTGCAGTGATTGGCATCTCAGGAGGTATGGCTGCTCCGCTTGTGTCAGCAGGAGTGGGCACCATTATGGGCTCACTCGGTCTCGGTGCCACTGCAGCCGCTGGCTACCTTGGCTCTGTAGCTGGAAGCACAGTGCTTGTTGGTGGTCTTTTCGGCGCGTACGGTGGAAGGATGACAGGCGACATGATGGACAAATACGCACGAGATGTAGAAGACTTCGAATTCCTGCCCGTGCATAGTAGGAACAAAACCAGCGAAAAAGCCGAGGAAGGTGCTCTACAGGCGACCGAGCACAATCACAAACTGAGAGTCACGATTTGTATCTCCGGTTGGTTGACAGAGAAGGATGAAGTGGTCAGCCCGTGGAAGGTCATCGGTAGAGGTGCCGAAGTCTTTGCACTGAAGTGGGAGCTGGAAGCGCTGCTGAACTTGGGAAATGCAATGAACGGACTGGTACAGTCTGCAGCATGGGGATATGCACAGAAACAGCTCATTCAGCAGACGATATTCGCAGACTTGATGGCGGCTATGTGGCCAATCGGTTTGATGAAAGCTGCCGGCGTGATCGATAACCCGTTCAGCGTTGCCAAAGGGAGATCAGAGAAAGCCGGAGAAGTCCTCGCAGATGCACTCATCAACAGAGCTCAAGGCGAAAGGCCAGTTACATTGATTGGATATTCGCTGGGAGCGAGAGTTATCTACACTTGTCTGATGAGCCTCGCCAAACGAAAGGCTTTCGGACTGATCGAGAGTGCCGTTCTCATCGGTGCGCCGACACCTTCTGATACCGCTGATTGGCGTACGATGCGAACTGCAGTCTCGGCTCGTCTTGTCAATGTCTACTCGGAGAATGACTACGTGCTCGGTTTCATGTATCGAACGAGCAGTGTTCAATATGGTGTTGCTGGCCTACAAAAGATTGAAGGACTCTCTGGCGTTGAAAGCGTCAATGTGAGCGAGGACGTAAAAGGTCATCTGCGATATCGCTACCTCATAGGCAGTATTTTGAAGAAGATCGGATTCGAGGACATCGATATGCAAGCAGTCGAGGAGGAGCATGTCGCTCTTGAGAAAGTGGAAGAGGAGGAAAAGAAGAATTCGTTGCGAGCACAGAAGAACAGGCTTCTGCGAAGACAATCTGCCGGCGGCAAAGAAGATGAAGCTAAAGAAGCAGAAGAGGAAGCCGATGAGATCTCGAAGCAGGTAGCAGCCAAGACACAGACGAGCTTGGTAACAAAAGTGGTGGAATACTTCTACATGCCCAAAACGCCATCGACAAAGGACATAGAGCAGAACTTGGGAAATATTCAGAAAGCGGCTGCAGACCCAAGCGAGGCGGGAAGTGTTGCAATAGAAGCCGTCAAAGACATCCAGGCTTCAGGACAGTCCTATGCACAGTGGGCGGCGCAAAAACTTCCATCACTTCCTGGTAGAAGTGGGGGCGCCACCAAAGCTGCCAGAGACCCAAGTAAGGCAGCAACCGGGGCAGCTGACACAGCGTCAAAGCCTGCTGGCGGTGCTGCAACGACGGCTCAAAGCTATACGCAAGCAGCTGCTAGCTATCTACCAAGCCTCAGAGGCGGCTCCAAGAAATCAACCAAGGATCCGGCAAAGGCAGCAGGGGACGTGACGAAAGGAGCAGAGAGCGCGATTGATCAAACCGCTGTGGCGAGTACTGTCAAACATACCGCAAAGCCAACAGTGGCTAACGCGTCGAAGACGGCGGGTGGTGCTGCGTCGAAGGGTCAGGACGCGGCGGGCAACGCTCCTGCATCAGCTCAAGAGGCCACTGGCGATGCAGCTTCGTCGGCACAGAGCAAGGTTGGGGATGCTGCATCATCGACTCAGAAAGCTGCTGGCGACACGGCTTCATCAGCGCAAAGTTATACCCAGCGTGCAGCTGGATATCTTCCCAGCCTAGGTCGTGGTGGAAAGAAAGCAGCTGATGAGACGAAGAAGAGTGCTGGGAAAGCAGGAAAGGAGCCTGCAAAGGCTGCTACCGACGCCACTGGGGACACTGCAGCATCTGCTAAAGGCTATGCTTCAAAGGCTGCAGGATATCTTCCCAGTTTTGGTGGTGGCAAGAAGGCTGTTCAGGACTCGTCGAAAAATGCGGGTGACGCAGCGAAAGATACTCCCAACCCAGCTTCGGACGCTGCGAAGGATCCCACGAAAGCTGCTGGAGAGGCAGCCCAGGCGCCGTCGAGAGCAGCAGAAGAGGTGACTGATAGTGCCAAGGAAGTCACCAAAGGGAAGAAGCCCTCATTACCGGATGCACAAAAGACAGCCAACGATACCGCAGCATCTGCGCAAGGCTACACATCTAGGGCAACAGGGTATCTACCTAGTCTACCAAGTATACCTGGCCGAGGTAAGAAACCAGACACAACCGATCCCAAGAGAAAACAGTCGAATCCTGGCAGAACCGATTCTCCAAAGCCACTCCCCGTTATTCACCAAGATTCGACTCCTTCCAAAAAGGCAACAGGAAATGAGGAGGAGAACGCGGATGATGGCAAAGAATCCAAGTCGAAAGATGAAGATCAGTCTTACACTTCTCGCCCATCAGATTACTTACCTTCGGTACCTGGCCTTGGTCGGGGCAAATCAGAGACCAAAACAGACCCCCCCGCCCTTGATCGCACGCCATCAGAGCAGAAGAAGAAAGCACCGAAATTGGAGCGAAAACCAAGCGAAACACCAACAAAAGCTGCACCAAAGCTAGATCGCAAGGCCAGTGAGTCCACCAGGTCGGCACCAAAACTGGAGAGGAAAGGCAGCGAGGCAGCCAAGTCGTCCCCCAACTTAGGGCGACAAACCAATGAAGTGAAGAAATCCATTCCCAAGCTCGACCGCAAGCCCTCAGGAGTGGACACCCCTTCACCCCCTGCGAAGCTCGAACGGACCGTCTCCGGCGCTCAAAGGTCGATTCCTAAGCTCGACAGGACGCCATCGGGAATGCAATCCCCGCCAGCGAAGCCGAGTAGAACCCCATCCGGTGTGCAGCAGTCGCCTTCGGCGGCAAAATTGGAGAGGACGACTTCGGGCGTCAAGGCGATGGCGCCGAAATTGGATCGGGTGCCGAGTGGGGTGAAGAAGTCGGAGGAGACGGTGCGCAAGGGGGTGAGCGGGTTGGCCGGGGGGTTGGGCTTGGGTCGGAAGTGAGGATGACGAGGAGGAGGACGGGGAAGGGAGGCAGTGGGATGTAATTCTTGAGGAGGACAACGAATATATACAGCACACGAGGTTGCACTGATCGGGGAGGCAAGTTATTTGGATATTCGTCGAGCAAAAATTGAGATCATCTTGTAGGAATGATAACAGATCAGGAAGCTTAATACGTACGGAGTATTCTGTTCAGTTCTCGAGCCTGCGCTTTGTCGCTAATCAAACTGCGGTGTCACATCCTTCTACTTCCACGCATCCAGACGTTGGTCCTGGCCAGAAGCGTGATGATCCCCATGGGAGATCGCTCGACGGGCAGGTCATTTTACCTGGCTTACTGACTGAGCTCACTCCACCCAGATCGGGAGAGATTTGGTCAACGTTGGCCTGAAAGCCTTACTGAGTAAGCTCATGACTTCTCGCACTATTCTGTAACATTATTGGCTACCAAATCCCCCGAAAGCGGCCGGGCTCTTGTACCCATTCTTCCCCACCGACCTCACCCCAAACACCACATTATCCTTACTGACCTGCACCGTCGCCTTGTTGACCAACCCTACTGGAATCGCATGTGTCCAGTGCGGACTGTTGGTCGGCCTCCAGACGACCTCGTATCCCGCCAATCCATTTCCAGTTTCGTTACTCGGCAGCCAGGTAAAGGTGCTGTTATTGGTCAGCGAGCTGGCGTCGATAGTGACATTGGCGGGGATGGCGGGTGCTTCGCTCTGGGACCACAGAGACGCCAGGTTGACGCGCCCGACTCTGGCGATAAAGTCAAAGTCGCAAAATTGTTCCAGGTCACCGTACTGCTCGCCGGTGACATTATCGACCCGCACATTCTGATGCTGATGTCTGTAATCCTCGATCGGTTCAGTGAAGCGGACGGAGCTGAGGTATCCGGCGCGGAGGAAGGGGAGGTGGTCTCCGCCCCTGAGGTAGCGGTCTTGGCGGTAGATGATGGCGATGTTTCTCATTCCCGTGTATGCATTTTGGGCATTTTCGACGATGAAGCGGCCGAGTTCGCGGGCTGGACTGTCGTTTTCGCCGCCAACAGATAGTCTTGAGGCGGCTTTGGCGGTTCCTTCGATGCTCGCGGCTGGAGGGCCTTGCGCGAAGACGCGGATTGTGTAGGGGTCTTTGGTTCCGTCAGGGCCGGTGGGGGAGCCGATGATGTCGTTTGTGAACATGCCGGCCACGTTTACGCTGGCGTTCTTGTAGGTTTGGGCGAGGAAGTTGGCACCGTAAAGGTTTTGCTCCTCGCCGGCTACGGCGACGAAGACGAGCGTGCTTTTCGGTTTTCGGGTGGCCATTATGCGGGCGAATTCCAAGGCGACGGCGACACCGGAGGCGTCGTCGTCGGCGCCAGGGGCAAGGGAGGTGTAGTCATTTGGGTCTGTGCAGCGGCTGTCGTAGTGGCCTGAGACGACGTAGACGCGGTTGGGGGTTTCGGACCCTTTGAGGGTGGCTACTACGTCCGAGATGCGGACGGGAAAGAGGATGCGATCGCCGTCTGCGGGTTGAATGTATGAGGGGACGGTGACGGTCATGCGGCCGTTTGAGGGCGTGGCGAAGGTCCGCATCTTTGAGGCGATCCAGTCTCGGGCGGCGCCGATGCCGTAGGTGGTGCTGCCATTTTGGGGGGAGAGAGTGTGGCGGGTACCGAAAGTGGCGAGGGTTGAGATGTAGGATTGGATGTTTGCGGATGAGATTTCTTTCAGCGCGGCTTGGAGGTCGGAGTCAGGAAGGTGAGATGATATGGCAGAGCCTTCGCCTGTCGGCCAGGGAGCCGCAGGGCAGTAGTTGAATGGGAAGGGGTTGTCTTCGGCCTGGCGACGCCATGGTGTTGTTGGGGGTAAGGAATGAGCATTGAGAGAGGGAAGAAGGGTGGAAAGGATTGAGAGGAGGAGCAGCGGCGCCGACGTTGCCGAATAGAGCATCTTGATTGGATGCGGTCGTCACAATCACGTAGGAGTCTCGCGGTATAGATGCGAGAGCTCAAGAGTAGAGCGCAGTAAGGTTATCATTTATTTCCCACCTCAATGGGGATTACGAGCAAGCCAGGTCAAGCTCGTCATCATGCCTCGGTCCTAGGACAGTAGCTCAGAAGCGGCAGGTGAGTGGCAGCCCTTTGAGCCCTGTTTTGCACCACAGAAAACGTGAGCGTAAAGCTTGCAAAGATGCAACCGGGGGGGATTCTTCTTATCATGGTGAGCCTCTCAAACATGGGCAGAGAGTGACTGTAGATCCTTCTCCATTAGGAAGGCAGAAACGTCTTTCGAAGGACCGGGGTGCGTGGAGTCAAAATTGGGGAGGGCACGCCATGGAAAAGGATTGACAGAGCCGACATGGAGGCTCTGAGATGTTGCTGGTTAGGTCAATCAATGAAGTGGATAAAGGGAACGATGAGTGAATGACAAGAGGAGAGTGAGTGAGTAAGTGTGCTTGTGAGAGTGAATATAAGGGTGAGGATGAGCAGGAGAAGAGAAGAAAGCTCAGTTAGGCTTCAACATCCCTATCCTCCTTCCAAGACCCTTCTGTTGTAGGTCCTCCTTGGCAGCTTACTCAGCAGAGACCTATTTCCTTCTTCCTTGCTAGTCTGTATAGATAGCTTCTTCTTTATACACTCATTCATCAGATTATGAGCCCTTAACGCTTCAAAATAGCGCAAACAGAGCTGTATTAATATAGCGTAACTGTTATATCCTCTTAAATTAATGTCTGCAGATACTAGAGTCTCTTCACGCTTGAAATCGCAGAGTTCTGGGGGTGAGCGATTAAAAACATCTGTAATCTCTATAAGATCTGCAGTAGACTCTACAGAAGATCTTCGTACCTCTTCTTAAACTATTTAATTAGATGAATTAATGATGATTAGATAAAATCATAACTAATTAAATGATATTAAGTGAATTCTGATGTAGAATATGATCGCAGAAAGTTAGTCATCATCCTCATAATTACTTATAACGCCCGAATATAATATATCGGTCTTAATAAAGAAATTTTGTGAAGATCTGATCTTTTATAGAACTAAAATAATTATAATATTAATAGATTTAGAGGTATTCCCTTAATAAGATAGTTAACTAAGAAGAAAGGTAAGCGGGTTATCTGTGTTAAGCGTGCTTGAAGACTATTTAGAAGATATTAAGTTAAAGCTTCGCAAATATATTAAAATAGCTCTTTAAGAGTTAATTCTAATCTTATTAACTATAAATTTAAGAGCAGAATTTGAAGATAAATTAGTAAATAAGATCTACTTAATTCTGTAAGTAAGATTCGCCAGTTCTGATGTAACTGCTTATATTATAATAGACGTCAAGCTATATCTATTAAGATAAGTCCCGAAGAAGTTCATTCTGAATTATATTATTAAATAAGACGGCTAAAAGATTTAATATAAGATGTCTAAAGATGATTTAAACTCTAAAATACAGATAGATATCTTTATAATTAGTCTGTAATCTTAATATAATAAAGAGATCTTTCTTAAGATAGTTAGACAGAATAATGAAGATTCTAATTTTAAAGATCTTAAACAGATCTTAATTCGCGTGTTTATTTTTGATAAAAATCAACATGAATTTCATTATTTCTTTACATCAAGAGCTGTTATAAAGTTAAATAAGTGAAATGAGAGAAATGAGCGAAATAATCATAATTTCAGCTCTAAAAAAGACATGAAATTAATATGTACTCATTATAGCTATATCGGTCATATAATTAAAGACTACTAATTAAAATATTCAGAAAAATGATCTTAAGACTCTTTAGAGTAGAACAGATTCAGAAATAAAGAATTCACAAAGAAAGAAGTGATTATGAGTTAATTAACAGCTAGATCTGCTATAGACGCCTGCGTTTTATAAGAGAATAGCTAATTACTCAATTCTGCGATCTTATTCTATATAATTAAGTCCAGAAAATCTCTTAAGAATATAACGCCCATTAAATCTCAGAAGATTAGAATGAGCAATAGAAATAAGCTGAATATTAAAGAAAAAGGGTTTATTTATTTAGAGAATGATGTTAAGCTTCTTAACGTCTATTTTATTCATAATCTGAATATAAATTTGTTGTTGATTAACGCACTACTAATAGATAAATGAATAATTAGCTTCAAATCAGAGCAATAGAGAAGAGCAATTCTAACAAAAAATAGGCTCGAAATCTTCATTCTTTCGAAAAATATTTCAAGTGGAATAGACTGAATTAGCAAAATCCATGAAAAATGAGAGTTAAAAAGATATTCTGAGATTATCAGAACAGCTTATTCATTAAAGAATAGGCCATTTAAATTCGGAATTTATACGCCAATTACTAAAGATCTTAGAACATCAATTTAAGCTTAAATATAAAAAGAAGAAATTCTGTAAATTTTATATTCTCGGAAAATAGCGCAGAAAGTTAAATTAAGAGTCTGTGATATTTCTAAGAGCTGTTCATTCTGATCAGCGTATTCACGTTGATTTATATAAAGAAGAATACACTTTTGTCTTCAAAGAAGCTCAAGCTGAGAATTTCGATAAATTACTTATTAATGAGGGCGGAGCTAAATTCTTCATAATTATAATAGATGAATTCAGCTGATTTCAAAGAATTATCTCTTTTAAGCGCAAAAATGAGACTGAAAAGATTATTTAAGAATGAATTCTTAAGTTTAACGTAAAAGATTATAAAATAGAGATTATTTATAAGAATGAAGAGTCTAAATTTAAAAGTTAAAAATTTATAAAATAACTTAAATTAAGAGGAATTTAGAAGGAGAATTCAGCTTCATATACTTCTGAGCAGAATAATCTCTTAAAGAGATTAGTTAATCTGATTTACTTAAAAACTAGATTCATACTAATAGTAACAGATCTCTCTACCTCTTTATAAGTAGAAGCTATAGATACAGCTACTTAGCTCTTAAATTACAGTCTAACAAGATTCTTAAGTTATAAAATAATGTCTTTTAAGATATTTTACAGCTATAAATCGTTCATTCTTCATTTCCGCGTTTTTAACTGCGTAGCTTACGCGCGAATTCCTCACGCAAATAGTTATAATAAGCTCTCTCTAAGAGAATAGAAAATAAGGCTTATTAGCTATGATTCTACGCGAATTTACCGCCTCTGAGATTTAAAAAGCAGGAAATTATTATTCTATAAAGATATTAAATTTAATGAGCAAAATTTAAGATTAAGCGAAATAGCTGAGCTTAATTCTCTACTCAATTCTACAGCTAATCAAGATCAGTAAGAAATACAGTCTTAAATTTCAATCTTCGGGCCTTCTTCTTCCTCTAAAATAGTTGAAATTGAAGAGGAGAAATATCATATAAAATAGAGAGAGACAGAACTGTTAGAAATAACTTAAAATGCTCTAAATTTGCTTGAATCTAATTAAGTGCCTGAGAATATAAATACATCCTTCATTACGATCTCTATACATGTTTTAGAGAGATTATTAAATTGTTATTTAAAATCTTTTAATAAAGCTTAAAATAACTCTAAATTAAGAGTATAACGTGAGATTATGAATATTTAAATTAAGATTCTAAAAGAGAATAAGATCTGATCAGTTATTAATGTTAATTCTATGTCTAAGAACAGTAATATATTATTAGATAGATAAGTATTTACAGAAAAAGAGCAGGAAATCGAACTTAAAATAAAAAAAAGCTTGATAAATTATCCGCGGATTTAAGTAGAAAGATGAGGATATAAATTTTAATAAATTAATGATCTCAATTATTAAAGCTTAAACAACACGAATTCTCTTTATCTTAACTGCAGAAAATAGCTGAAATATCTAATAGATAAACGCTGTTACCGCCTTCTTGAATAAGAAGATTAAGAATGATGTTTTTATTAAATTATCTATTAGATATAAGTAAAAGAATAAAATCTATAAGCTTAAAAAGGTTTTATATAGTCTCCGAACATCTTCAGCTATTTAATATAAGATTCAGGCCATCTTTCTGTGAGATCTAGACTATTCATAGATCTCATATAACTCAGCTCTCTATTCTTAACACTTATTAAATAGCGTTATCTTTATCTTCTCTTATATTAATAATTATATCATTACAAATAATAATAATTAAGATATTCGCGAGTTTAAAGAGATTCTATTAGACTGATTTAAAATAAAGGATATCAGCGTCTATAAGATCTATTTAAATATGAAAATCACACGCGAAAAGCAGACTATTTATCTCACGCAAGTAAAATTCACGACTTATCTTCTATAGAACGCAGAATTATGAGATATTAAGCTTAAGCCTACTCTTATAAAGATAGGCCTGAAGATTAAGTTTATTAATATTCTAATTTAAATAAAGAACTTTAGAAGGCTTATAGATAAAATATAATGGCTAGTAATAATTTCACGTTCTGATATCCCTTGTGTCACTGAATGGCCAAAATCCCAGATTGGGATTAGCATTCCCGCGTTATAGCGTAGAAATTGGGTGCAGTCTTGACATCAAAAACATCAAAATCAGAAACACAAAAAGAGCTTAAATCGATTATAATAGATTAAGCTTATAAGCTAGCATATTAAAAATAGTATCATTAAAAAGCGCTAGCTAAACTCTATATAATAGTCTATTTAAATCTATTAATTGATTATTAATTAAACTGGAAATTAATATTTAATCAAATTCTTAAAATATTCTTAATGCTTAATTGA
>JAABUK010000957.1_pt1 | contig 57485 bp, 81 predicted proteins | sample 5559141 | NCBI WGS metagenome assembly JAABUK01 (sample SAMN10711869, study PRJNA513367) | rock metagenome | isolation source: Antarctica rocks | place: Antarctica: Victoria Land, Pudding Butte nord | collected 2016-01-03
ATCAGCAGCAGCAAGGGCAAGGCCAGCAGCAGCAGCATCTGCATGCAGGCTACCAGCACCAGCAGCATCCAGGCTATCAGTCATATCAGCAGCCACCGCAGCACCAACAGCAGCAGGCATTTGCTCAGTTGCCTCAAAGTCTGGCCATGCCCTCAGGGCAGTCTGGTACTGCCCCAGCGGTATACTCAGCACCCACAGGGCAGGTGAGGCCAAGCCCTGGGCCCACAGCAGGGAATGCAGGCTCTCAGGAGCAGGCTTGGTCTCCGACCAGTGCGTACCAGTTTGAGAGCCCAACCTTCAGGAACGGGGCTGCTCACCAGCTGTCACCTGGGCCCTCAGGCAGGACCTGGAGCCCTGCAGCTTCAGATGTCACTCGATTGACAGTGCCTCAGGCTGAGCCTGCAACCTCACAGCAGAAGGTGAGGCTTTGGTCTTGACCTGTAACAGCAAGACAACAGACAGTGATTTGTGAGTATGTTGACAAAGAGTACATCACAGCCAGCTATCAGGCACACCATGTGAGTGGCTTGCAGGCCATGTTCTGCTCGTTCTGATGCACCGTTGCTCAGATTCCAATGGTGCAGATAGTTTGCACACAATGTGCAGACAGCTGTGTCAGTTTCAGGGCCTGTTTCAGGGTATCTGTTGACTGTGAAATCCTGGTTTGCCATCCAACATTTATCCCATATTGGGGCCCAGGCATGGAATATGCTTTGCCACGCAAGGACCCCGTGCTAGAATGCAGAGAGGTAGCCTTGCTCAATTGTCATTCCCAGTAGCTCCACAACAAGTCCTTGGTAGATTGTGTGGGCATGCTGTGACAAGGCACATGTGGCTGCAGGACAGCATTGCAGTGCTAGATGACCTGCTGCAGCATGCTCTAGAGGGGCTGCAGGTCAAGGCTCAGCTGGACACCGGCAGCCTGCCTCGCAAGGCCCCCAAGCAAACAGCCATGAAGGTGAATATGATTTTGCTTTTGTAAGATCAGACAGTCATGTTGTCCGTCAAATCAAAGACAGTTATGATGTCCAAAAAATACATTTTGTGGTCTCATTCTGTGTTGAGAGCTTAGCTGCAATATTGGTTCTGCATTTGTGTGCTTCATGAAGATCTGCTATTACAAATGCCATCCTGAACCCTCTGTGCGTCTTCGCTGATCATGCCACTGTAATTTGTCATGACACAAAGTCCTTGTGGTTGGCACATCATGTACGCTTGATATGCTTGGTTTAATGTTGCCCAGGAATAAATCTGTCAAAGTGCAAGATGTGAACAATAGTGTAGATTTTCTGCTGAGAGATCAAGCTTCACGTGAGTCATTGCAGCTTGCAAGGCAGTAAGCATGCTCTGTCTGTCTGTACGGCTGTTTGTACGGCTTCTGTCTGCCTCTCAATGCTACCAAATATGCTACTTCGGTCTTCATGTGCATGGTCCGGTGCAGGAACAGGCAGGGACGCTAGAGCGCAAGGGCACAGTATCACCACCGCAGGTAGCATATTTGTCTCATTCATGCTTTGCATCTACTGTGTGACAGCTTTAGGTCTATTCAGTTTTGCATCTTCGTTACTCTTTGTGTAACATGGTCACCGCTGCATTGTCTCTATGGCAGCAAGGCTCAGGGTTCACAGTGAAGTAGCACATGCTCAGTGCCAGTGCATGCCCTGTCCTGATGCAGCCTGTCCTCGCACACATTGTAGCAGACGGCAGGGTTTCACAGTGAAGTAGCACCAGTGCATGCTCTGTCCTGTTGCAGCCTGTCTTCGCACACATTGTAGCAGACAGCAGGCAAGCTGGTGAGAGCATGCGACTTTATGGGTGTTGCAGGTGCAAGTACATAGTGATGCAAGCTCTTCTTTCAGCTTGAACAGATGAGAGGCAGCACATTCTATGGCTGTCATCAGAGCTGGAATGGGGGCAGAGGCTAGCAACTGGCATAGGCATGTTCTTGGGCTCTTGCAAGGTGTTAGTGTCACAAATGATTGCTGTCAGAGCAGGATCTCGTCCAGAGGGTCTTGATGTACAGTTTCCCTCAGCGGGCTTTACTTTTGTTTGTATATGATGTAGCTCGCTGGTCGGGGAACTTTGAATGGATTTTTATCATACTGGTGTAGCATTTACTGACTTTAGGCCCTTGTCCATATTTCTCCTCTGCTTGATCGTTCCATATGAATATATAGTCAAAGATTGACTTGCTAGCATCTCCAAAGCACTGGCAGAATGTGACAACAAAGCTAAGGCACAGACATGACTGCCGAGCTAATCAAATGCACTAAAAATTGACGACAGCAATACATACAACGTCAATGCAGACAATGTCAAAACGTTCACATGCAAGCGTCCAGGACTTGTCACTAATCACCAGAGCTGTACACAGTCAAAGCGTTCTCCACACGCTCCAGCCATACAGAGCAATCCCAAGAACATTGCCAGTTGCAATGGTGATGAAAGGGTACAAGTAGCCATGTAGTTTCTCAGGCCACCCTTGCAGCTGAGCCCTCACCTGCAGCAAGACAACAATTTTCAGGATATACACCAGAAGCACTGACAATGCTAACATTCTGTGGAGCACACATTGGACCATGATCACAAAAGCAATTGTCATGTGGCAGCAGTATGCAAGATATACAGCATATGAAATGCATTCATGTTGGAAGGTTGAGATAAGCTGCAAAGCAAGCTGTGCTGACAAAGGCACACATGAGTATTGCCAAATTTTGTTTCCTACCTCAGCAATGAACGTAGAAACGGTGCTCAATGACCCAGCATAGCCGACCCTGATCGCTGGCAGAATGACTGTGGGCCAGTACCCTAAGTTATACCTGTTGGTAAGACCCCCAATAATGAAGTCAATACAGCAGGCTATCATGTTGGCTGCAAATGTGCCAAATGGAAACCAGGGCAGCATGCGATACTCCTTGGTGTTCAGCTTAGACAAGAGCCACCTCAAAACACACCCAAATGGAGCAAAAAGCAATGCAAACCATTGCTGCCGTCTACCTGAATGCTTCCTCTCGCTGTCTACTATGGCTAACACAATCCATAAGACCGTCAACACAATACACAGCAGAGCACAAAAGGTTGTCGTCAAAGGCAACCTAGCACTCAACCCAGGCTGTCTGCTTTTGCTGTTTGGAGTTATTGCTTGATGGGTAGCCTTTGCAGGAGACACATGTGCCCTATGTCTAGGATGTGTTCCGTTTTGTACATCTGCCCTAGGTTGTGAACCAATGCCAGTCTGCTGACTTCTGCTGGCTGTCAGCACCTGGTGTGAATCAGCAGTGCCATACAGATCTTCTGCTTCCTCAGCAGCATCTGTAGGTCTTTCCAAATCAGTCATTTCAACTTTGCCATCTCTGTTTCTATCCTGCCTGGTCTCTGATCTATTGTGTTGCTGAGGGTTGTGATTGTCATCAAGTGTGTCTCTCAGCTCATCACTGCCATACAAATCTTCCCCCTCCTCTTGAGGCTCTGTGGGTCTTTCAAGCTCTGTGACTTCTGTCTCAGGTTCCTGTGACCCCTCTGGCAGAAGCCATCTGTGGATGCCCAATGCAGCATGCTCGCCGATCAGGTGGGAGGCAAAGGCCAGTTCAAAGCCAATGATGTAGCCCCACAGCCATTGTGGCCACTGTCCGCCGTCCCCACCCTTGCTCCCAATCAACAGCTGGAGAAGAGAAAGCTCCCAAGAGGCAAAAGTCGTCAAGCTGCCACAGTAGCCCGTTCGCAGACCTACTTGCAGTTCCTTCTCGTCTTGGAAGTGATGAGAAGCTGGCAGTATGGCTAAGCTCTTCTTGCTTTTGAGACCCAGCACGGCTCCTGTCGAGAGAAGGCCCATAACGAAACAGCCCAGCATGTTGGCAGGCAGGTCAAAAAACTCTGCGCCATACTGCTTGGCTGCCGTCTTGTCGGATGTCAAGCAAAGCCCCCAACCATCATCACAGCCGTCGTTGAAGAGCCTGTCCAGGTAAATGCGAGTAAGAACCCCGAGCTCGCTCCACAGGCAGAGTTGCAGCAGAACGGTTGCGGTTTCTCTGCTGCAAAATGCTTTGAGACTGCCGCCAATTGACATAATCGTCAGCAGGTGTCAGAAAGTGTTCAGACAAGGTCGTGTTCAGACATCAGCAGCAGAACTATGCAACGTGCCAACTGTGGTCAACGGTCGCTTCGTGTTTGAGTGGCTCCGAGACCAGCATGCATGTGACTTCTCTCTTCACGACATCAACTGGCGGTCCAGTCTATGACAGCTTGTAACGTGGTAGATTGTCTTCTGTATCATGATAGATGGTCAACCCAGAAGGCTGTGGTTGCCGCAACGGTGGTGAGTTCATGCAGTCATCGTCTTGATGCAATGCAATGTTGCACGCCAAGCAGCTGTGAGATTGACGTTTCTGGTTTGTGAACAACATTTGTTCTCTTGAATGCTTCTTCACTCAGTGACGCGCGACATACAGACCCAATATCCTTAACGGCATATTGAATATTAATGCACACTGACCTCTTGAGTGCTATGCATCAGATTTATTGTACAGCTAGCAGCAACGAGTCGGCACTTATCCCCGCACAACAAGGCGGATTTCTGGTCAGCACGACACCCAAAGAAAGGTTGCTCCTACCGACAAAATGATTTGCAGTACCCGGATTCGAACCGGGGTTACCAGATTCAGAGTCTGGGGTGCTAACCACTACACTATACCGCAGGCGGGGGCTGAGGCATGCAAACGAGCTGATTTTGCCAGTATATATAAATGGTCTATTGTGCTTGAACATACTTGCTTGCTCTGCTTATGTCAACGCATGCGCCCTAAATGACAGCCTTAACAACACGTCTTTGCAGAACAGGCAGACATTGATGCGTCAATCTGAATGAACAATGCCTGGCTGCTCTTGTGGGCAGCTGCGATCTCTACGAGTGCAGTCAACGCACAAGCCGATGTAGTTCCCAGCCCGTCGATCAATGGCAGCGCCCAGGACAATGGTCCATTTGCTTTTGCAACAATGGCAGGTAAGCACTCGCCAGCAAGCTCGAATCCCCGCCCCGGCGAGCTTACGCACACTGAGTGCTTGTGCAGAGCTGGTGCTTCCAGAAGGGTACCCGCTGGAGGAGCATACAGTCGAAACCAAAGATGGATGCTTGCTTTCAGTGTACCGCATGCGCGCTGGCAGACTGCCAGATCACAAGCTACAGCATGCTGAGTGAGCAGACACTTACATTGCTTGACATAATGCTGAGTCAGCTTGCCACCAGCATAAAGTTGACATGCTTGGTGTGTGCCATGCAGCAAGCCTGTTGTACTACTGCAGCATGCGCTGCTGGACTGCAGCGCAAGCTGGGTCAACAATGGCCCAGAAGCAAGCCTAGGCTACATTCTGGCAGACGCAGGCTTTGATGTGTGGATGCCAAACGTCCGTGGAAATACTTTCAGCAGGTACCCAGTTGAATCTGCTTTACACTTGCACGCACCATGCCACACTGACTGGCACAATGACTCTCGCTGTCGCACAAGTGCAGGATGGAATACACTAACTGCAATTCAAAGGGTTGCATCTGTAGGCAAGCTCTGCTGTGTGATCGTCACAAACTAATGCAGGTATTTCAAAGCAGCACCAATGTTGAGAACTTGCCTACAATGCACAGTCAGCATCCAACATGTCAGATGTGAAACGCTACAGCCTTCAATGTTGAAGCGTACAGCTAGAAACCCACTAGCCTTGTGGACTGACCTTACAGCCTTTTGTCAGCCAGTCAGCCCAGCCATGCTGCTGACTTGCCCTTGCCTGAGCACAGCCTCCCTCCGTGAATATGCATGCTGTTTCTGAAGGAACCTGGGCAGCCCGATATGATACTTGGCTTCTCATTAAATTGACGCCGAAAGGCGTAGTCTTTGCTTTTCTTTTGTTCCTGCAGGAAGCACACGCACTGGTCCCCAAGTGACCAAGAGTTCTGGGCTTTCTCATGGGATGAAATGGCAGCTTATGATCTGCCTGCATCCATTGACTTCATCCTAGCAGCAACAGGGGCTGCCAGCCTGGGTTATGTGGGACACTCTCAAGGGACCACAATGGGCTTCGCTGCCCTCAGCTCACAGCCTGACCTTGCCCACAAGGTGCTCACTTTGTACCTTATGACCTGGCTTGTGTGCATTGTTTTATCTGCAATTGACAGCCTGACGTGATACAGATAAGTTGATATTTTCAAGCTCTGCATCCTCTAGCGTGCGCTGCTGTAGATAAGCACTTGGCGTGACTCTCAACAGGTGTATGACATCATACTGTTTCATCTGCCCTTCTGCGTGACAAAGCTCTGCCTCTCAAGCTGTCTGTTTCTAAGCCCTTCCTCTCAATATCTGCTTTTCAGTCTCCCGCCTTTCCGTCTCTGCCTCTCAGTCTCTGACTGTGCTGTTTTTGCTTCACAGCCTGACATTGCTTGACGATGGGCAGCTTTACCTACAAATGTGTACGTACTCATCGCCTCCCGTGCCTTATGCTTAAAATCCTGTGAATGGCACTTTGCACTACCTGACCCTTTTCCATGGGGCTCATCAACTCATATTTGCAGGACTAAAACGTGCATGGTGCAGGTGAATGTGGCTATCATGCTGGCTCCTGTGACGTTCCTGGGTTACATCACCAGCCAGCCAGTTGAGGCCATGGCTAGAATGCAGACAGACCGGGTTAGTCATCACATCTTGCATGCTACCCTCAATGGGTCAATGCTGCTGCTGCGGTCTGTTGCTGCTGCGCTCTGTTGCTGCTGCTCATGGTCAAGTGTGATGCAGAAAGCTGTTGAGCAGCAGTCTGCGTTACAAGAACCAGAACATGAGATGCTGCATGCTGTTGCACTTGCCGCATGTCAAAGCATCAGCACGCACAAATGTCCAGAACATGCTTTAAGTTTGTCTGTCAATGTACAGATTGAACTGCTGTGCAGTGTCAAGTCAGTCTCAACATGAGTTCCTTCTGATAGTCACCAGCTTTGTTGCCGCTGCAGATGTTTGAGAAGCTAGGCACAAAGGAGTTTCTGCCACAGCGGCGGGCAGCCAGCGACTTGTACGGCAGGATGTGCTCAGAGACGCCCACCTTCTGCTTGCAAGCCATAGAAGCCATCTGTGGGTACAATGATGCCAACATCAACATCACTCGCCTCCCTCTCTACCTTACCTACACCCCTGCAGGTCAGTTGTCCTATTTAGGCATCATGTTTGGGTCTCAAGTCAGTGGGCTGAATGATAGCACTGCTGCACAAAGCCGACATTGCTCTCATCTGTCCAAACAAACTCTGTATCTCCTGTGCCCAATCACAAGATCAAGCTGTCTAAAAGAACATCTGGAAATTGAATCAGGTAGTCATGACAATTGTTATGCACAAATGCTGTGATTGGGTTTCGTGCTCTGCCCTAAACCTGTTGCAGATTTGCCCATTTGTGAGTGATTGCTACCTGTTCTACATGTTCTTTGTTCGCTTTGCAATTGTGTTGTTGGTGCAGGCACTAGTGTCCAGAACATGGTGCACTGGGCCCAGGGGGTTCGCAGGAAAGTGGAGGACACCCCTAAGTTTGCCAAGTATGACTACGGCAAAGACTGTTTTGATACCTTTGGCAGTGCCAGACTATGCAATCAGGACATGTACGGCTCAGAAGAGGTTCCTGTCTACAACCTGAAGGACATCAGAACGCCAATAGCCATCTTCTCAGGTATGTACAGAATTCAGGATTCCCTAAGTGTTTAGCTTGGGTGCTTTGCCCGGAGTGCTCTGGTATGACCCTCCCAATGTCTTGGCAACGCCTTTTTGCAATTTGACAGACTCACCAGCGCATTGGTCATGTCACATTGGTCAAAAGTCCTTTCTGTGATGAGTGCTCCTGTCTGCAAAGAGCAGCTGGTTGATGCAGAGCGTTCACGGCCTTGAGAGCCGCTGCAGAGTCCATGTTGCCCTTCATTGCCTCCTGCACGAAGTGCTGCCATTGTTTTGATGCTTCCTTGCAACCATGCTTTGCCAACCAGCACATGCCCTCGGTCTTTGACTATATCAGCACTGTTTCATGACGCCCAGGGACAGCTGCTGCTGTTGCTGAATAGTGGTGTCAGGGACCAGCCAGCATTTTTCACCCTACATAGACCCCCTGTTTCCTTACCTGAGTGCAGTGAAAACCATCATTACATCTATGATCGTACACGTTCTCACAAAATGTTGGTTGTGTAACTTGCAGGTGGAGAAGACTTGCTGTCAGACTCACGCGACATAGATGCTCTGACCAGTGCCCTTCCAAAGGACTACATTGCTCAGGTTTTGATTGAGCAGTCCTATGAACATCTGGATTTTGTCTGGGGCATGGACGCTCATATCCTGATATATCCCTCCGTCAAAAGACTTCTGACCCAATACTCAGATCAGACTGTTGCGCAGCAGTGATCTAACTGCATACACGATTGCAACATGTACACTAGTCCAACACAGCTGTATATTATACTGATAGTACAAAATGTTTAGTTAGGCGCTGATGCTATGCCCAGGCAAAATATGTTTTAGACATCCAGCTAGAAGTTGCCACAGAGTCAAGGGGCCCCAATGATAGTGCATCACATAGAGTCCTTCAAAGTCATTGCCCAAGTTCAGAGCTGGGGAACTGCATGTGACAGCAGACAAGGGCATGCGAGTGTCTGTTATCCATGTGATAATGCCTTATGAAGTTTTGTGCACCGCTTGTAGATGCTAGAGTTTTGAAAGGTCATGGCGTTGGTGCTTTGTCAAAGCATACCTCCCGGCTGCCGATTCAACATGTCACATTATGCTACAGAAGCAGAGCTGAGAGTCTCTGTCTGAAATTCCCATGGGTAGGGTCCAACAATGCACAAAGACTGCAAGATGTGGTACTTTAGATGAATGCGTGGTAGGTACCACAAGCTCTTTGAGTTGGAGGCTAGATTGATGTTCTTTGTGACACTGTGGACACAGTCTCAACGTAATCACGAGGCCCCAGTCCGGATCCAGGCATATGAACAATGCCCAGTGTGACTCAACTATGGCAAATAGGAGCCATTACCATGCTTCGCCTCAGCAATACATCCAGCACCTCATCAACAGATCAGTCAAGCAACATTACAGAGTCACTCAAGCGTCGGTAAGTTCAGAAAAACATGACCGCTTGCTACTCCCAGCATACAGTTCTGTCAAACATTTTGTACATACTGGAGAGCAAGTCAATTAATGTCGACAGTCGATGACCCAAAATACAGGTGGGACAAGGAATCACATGACGGACATAACCCAATGTTACAATGCAGATTCACTGGATCTGCACCACACAATCCTCACATGCCTATCCACTGGCTTGTTAGATCTTCCTTCTTGCACTCAGCTGCTGCTGAGGCATGGCATGAATCAAAGACTCTGAGTAAGATATGAGCTGCTGCATCACATAGTGCTGCTGATCTTTGACACCTGCAAGCTGGCTGGTACTGAAAACAAAACAGATGCTCTCAGAAGTTGAACCTGATGACAATGCAGCTGATGTTGTCATTGCTTCCGCGAGCATATGCCTCATCTGTCAGCTTTTTAGCAGCTCGTTGGGGATCCTACACAGCACCATGTGCTACGTCAACACTGTGTCAAAGGCAACCAGCCTGATAAAGTTTGGAATGTATGCAAGAAGAAACACATCAAAAGTAATGAGGCCCTGCTTGTGGATTTGACGAACTGCGTCATGAAGAAATGCTAACAGTCTGCCAGTAATGAGTACAAGCATCCAGGGCAGACATTGAGATACCAAGCACGTCATGTGTCCATGCAAACATGAGCAACCCAGCATTGTCATAGACACCAGCAAGTAGCATGCTTGCATGAACCCTGAGAGTCAGTGTCCTGCATCAAGTCGTGTCAGGCACATGGCTGAGCAGTAAATGATCCAAATCCTGGATGTGTCAATTTTGGACATTACAGTCCAAATGCATTGATGACATACTGTCTAAAGACCCATGGAAGGTGTCAGCAGCTCCTACCTTGATGTCTTTGATCAGTTGAGCAGCGTCCTGGTTGGCCAGCACGTCCCACAAGCCATCACTGGCAAGAATGAGTGCATCATCTTGCGATGACAGCTGCTGCTCCTGCAGGTCTGGCATGGCCACCACGTAGCGCTTCAGCAGGCGGTCCCCTGTGCACCACACATATCACCAACTCCCCAAACATGGACGCCAACATCTTTGTTCACCAGGTATCACAATATGTATTAACTGCTGACCCATGTCGGGTCCTTGACCCGTGCGCCATATGTGCTGCTGATTTGCTTTGGGCCAAGCAAAGTGACACAGTGTGTATTTGCCTTCTTTGAGTTTGAGCAGCTTCCATCAACCTAACAGCTCACTACATGATGCACAATGAACATATGGTCAGCATAGGCATATCCACTCTGCAGGTGTTGTGCATGTGGCCAATAATCTGATGCTCGAAATGCGTTTGCACAACACCAAAGATGAGATAATGTGGTTCTGCCATTGCAAAGAAGGACCCACCGAATGCCCTTGAGACTGCAAGCACCCCACCCACTCTCCATGTGCCTGCCCAAACTACCACGCCCCCAGCACTCTCAATACGCTGTCGCTCATCAGTGCGATTTGGCTTGTGGTCTTCAGACAGAGGGAAGGCTGCTCAACACAAAACATCCTTGTCAAGACAATGTATCACATCTGCTGATGTTGATGCATGCAGGTACAGACGGTGTACGCAGCAGTACTAACACTGCAGCAATCGTCATGCTGACATCTTGCTTGAGCAGGAAGTAAACATCTAATAATGCGTACGCTGCAATGTACCTGCCTGACATGGTTGGTCAGTGCAGCATTTCATTCAAGCAGCATCAGGCCTAGGATGACCCTATCTCTGTCAAAGCAATTCCAGCTGACGAAATTGCTTCTTTGGCTTACCTTGGCCGCCCTTAGACAGAACAGCCCTGGAGTCTCCCACATTTGCTACAATCAGGTTCTGACCGACCAGAATTGCAGTGACAGCCGTGCAGCCATCATCTCTGTTGCCGCCTGAGTCTGCCTGAAGATACTTCTGGTCTGTGTCCACGAAGGCCTCAACTGCAACATGCAAGCATGTACAGCATGACCATCCCCTGACACAATGTTCTTGGCGTGTGGATGAAAGTGAGTTCAACAAGCAGAGGTAAACAGAGTAGAAGTACACATGATGGATGTATGCACATCGAGAGTGCACTCTTTGGAGAGCCTAAAGTCAATGTTGTGAACGGAAGCTGGAGATGCTGCTCTGAAGGTGTTGGACCCTCATGTGGCACTCAGAAGTTGTGCATGAACAAGCACAAGAACAACATGTCCAAGTTTACATGCAGCATCAGAGTCTGGAGAGCATCCACTGCTGATCAGCTGCTTGAAGTTAAAGAGGCACATTAGTGGAGGTTCTCACCAAAAGCTGTCTTCACATCTGTGCCAAACTTTGGGTTTTTGACGAGACCTTCAAACAAATTTTGCCTGACAAAGTCTGCTGCGTTGGGTCCACCATGACCTGCAATGAATGGTACAGGGTTTCCAACCCCTTCTGTACATCTCAGCAGGTAGACAGCCATGTCAGCAAGGCAAAGTTTGTCTGTTCCTACCATCAAATATGCCAAAACACCCAACAATTTCTCCAGTCCTTGGATCTTTCCTGAACTGCATGCAGAGAAGTTCTTGAAACAGCTTTAGCTACAAAGACCGAGTCGAGCCAAGCAGGATTCAAAGGTGTTGCAGGAAAGCATTCTGTGCATACTTGAGCGTGGTAGAAGTCTTCCATGCTCTGTCTTTTGCCACGCATCAGTGAGTATCCAAATGAGACCTTGCCATCAGACCTACGACAAGATACAGGTGTATATTGTCCTTCCTGCTAATACAGATATTGTTGTTATAGCAGACAGCTATTGTGAGACAGCAGTACCTGGAGTCGCCTCCAGACTGCGTGCCACTCTGAGTGTTATTTGCTGTAGATGCCGCATCTTTGGACTTGTTCGACCCCAACATGTTGCTGAAGAAATTCATGCCGCAACCAGGCTGTTTGCCAGAAGTACCAGGCTGTTTGCCAGGGGTCTTATCTCGCGCCGTTGTCGGGTCTGCTTTTGCTTGACCCAGTTTTTTGCGCTTCGAATGGCCTTTGACTATTGCATCACCTTGCTGAACGCCAGCCGGCGATTTCACCGTACGGCACTACAAGGCCCAAGAAGATGACCACCCATCCCTTGCACGACCTGCGCCTTATAGTAAGATGTGCGACTTTGCGAGACGCTGTCGCCTGAAACGCCTCTATGAACACGGTCGAGTACGCTGAATGCCGACGAGAAATCTCCAAGAGCAACAACAGTGAAATTGAGCACCTGGCAGGTAGAGCTGCGCAGCAGACCGTCATGACGAAGACCGTCACAAAGTCTGAGAGAAAGACGAAGCAGCCTAATTTGAGCTGAGAATTTGCGCAGGGAGCCTGTGCGAGCGTGTACAGGCCACTCTGTTGGAATCATACACTGCGACAGCCTTGCGCTCTCGTCAGCCTTGAGGCCTCGAATCGTATCAGGCAATCATTTCCGCAAGTTTTGCCGTACGAAATCGGCCGTGCTTGAGTAATCACTCCAAGCCTGTGAATCAAACACCGCCGCAATGGATGTGCCAGGTCGCTGGAAGGGTCTGGATTTTTTTTTGAACCGATCAGGCAATATCACTGGACCAGACTTCGAGCCTGACCCGGCTGTGAGAGAATTTCTGCATGACAGTTGCAGAGTACTGTGTGTCGGGGCCGGTGGGCTAGGATGCGAGCTACTCAAGGACCTGGCTTTGACTGGTTTTGGCAACATCGATGTCATCGACATGGATACAATTGATGTGTCAAACCTTAACCGACAGTTCCTCTTCAGGCACGCCCGTCATCTGATGGTGCCTTCACGCTGCTGTACTCACAGAACGTCATGATTTTTGACCCTTTTTGCAACGCAGGATGAAGGATGTTGGCAAGCCGAAAGCTGAAGTGGCTGCAGAGCGTGTGAAAGCCAGAGTCCAAGGTGTGCAAGTCACACCTCACTTCTGCAGAATAGAGGAAAAACCTATAGAGTTCTACGAAGAGTTCCATGTCATCATCTTGGGTCTGGACTCTCTGGAAGCAAGGAGATACATGAATCAAGTAGCCTGCAGCTTGTTAGGTGGGTCTTGACACACTCTTGCTCCAGCCTGAGATGTATACATCTCAACCCCTGAGAGCTCAGCTCAGCCAACATGACAGTATGTAAGGACAATGCAACATAAGCGTTGGCTTTGCATGGAGTCAGACCTGTGTAGTATCTCCTGACACACTTTCTTCGTGCTCTCAAGTTTTGCTTTGTGCTGACAGCAGCCTGTTCGTGATGCAGCTTACGACTCAGATGGCAAGCCAGACCTGGCTACAATCAAGCCATTGGTTGATGGTGGCACTGAGGGCTTCAAAGGGCATGCACGTGTCATTATCCCTGGCTTCACACCATGCTTTGAGTGCACCCTGTGGCTTTTCCCACCACAAGTCAAGTTCCCACTCTGTACACTTGCTGAAACACCCAGGTCTGTAGTCTTCTCCAGATTGTTCAAGGCTACCAAACCCGCATACGTTACGTCCTTCTTGACATGTGGCACATGCATATGGCTGTGGTTGTTTTGCACTGGCAACTCTGACCTCAAGGTGAGCCGTGCATAGCTCTGTCATCACAGCGTTTGCCCATTGATTTGCCAATATGCTGTGCTGTTTTATTCTACGCAGGGCAATGCAGAGCCTTGTTACGTGCGAGCATATTTCCTGTGGGTCCCACGTCACATTGTTTACACAATATGATTGGATGAGCATCATACGCAGGTCACCAGCACACTGCATAGAGTATGCGCATTTGATACAATGGGGCCGAGACCGACCAGATGAGGAGTTTGATGCTGACATTGAGGAACACATGAAGTGGATGTACAAGCATGCCTTAGCAAGAGCTCAAGAGTTTGGCATCCAGGCAAGCCCAGCTTGCTCATCTACTGCACAGTCTTTTTGCCATCATGCCATGCGCATCTGCTGCTTGTTGCCATCCAACATGTGCAGTAACAGGGCTGTGCAATTTGTTATTTTGCTGCAGCTGCATGTCAATGATTCACCTTGAGCTGGCACATATGACTGCCAGAAGGTGTGCAGATGTATCAATCCATACTTCTGTCCTGATCACACCGTGTTGACTTATGTCGTGCATAAACATGACAACCTGGACATTCATGTCATCCATCAGGCACAGACTGACACAATCAGACCTGTCACCAGTTCAAAAATTTCATATTCTAACAGCACCCATGTGTTCTCTGAGTAAGGCGCTGTAGTACATAACCCATCTTGGGTGCACTCACATGGTCTCATACACCTTGAGCTCATTCATGCATTGCATCTACCAAGTAGCATGCATGTGTAGCGCTTGAAAGCACTTGTGTGGTATTTGTGTCAAATCATGCCTCATGACAATGCAGGGTGTGACTTATCAGCTAACCCAGGGGGTAGTCAAGAACATCATCCCCGCCATCCCCTCCACAAATGCAATAGTAGCTGCAGCCTGCACACTAGAAGCCCTCAAAATGGTCACCATGTGCAGCACACAGATGCAGAACTACATGATGTAAGCCCCTTTACTCTCAACCTGCCCTGCATAACCTAGGGGCCTCCATCATTTCACCAAGTACTGTGTCTTTCCCAGGGTCAGGTGCCTACAGCCACTGGGAGTAGCACCCAAAGCACTTGACCCCCTTTTGTCACAGTAGATCATCAACAAGTGTAATTGCTTGCCATCTTCTGATCAAGCATGGATGTGACAACACAATCAACACTCACCACAGCATCTTACACCTGCATGCTCTGGTTACAATGCTCACATTACAACAAAGTGATCAATGGATTGTACATTAATTGAGCCGGTGTTCGTCGCAATGCAGGTATGTTGGTACAGATGGCATCTATACACACACAGCAGCTTATGAGCAGGACCCGCTTTGTGCCATATGCAGCCCAGGCTTGCCCTTTGAGGTGCAAAGCAGCATGACCCTGCAACAGGTACTTGTCAAACCCTGTTTGCTGACTGTCAAGTGAGCCCTTCAGCAGCACCAGCTTTCACGCTGCGTCGTAGCTAATCTCATGCTTTGTCAGCCAGTGGTGCTTGAAACGGTCCCAAGCATCTACAACGCTGTTCAACCTCAGCTGATTGATGTGTGAGGACAGTGCAGACAATGTCTCAGCATTGTGTGTGTGCCTGTTGATATACAACTTGATGCAACTTGTCCCCATTTTTCCAATTTGCCCAGTGGCAAATTCTCTGTCATTTGGGTGCTGACATGTCTGTGGCTCTTTGAAATGCAGGTCATTGATGCCATATCCTCAGCGAGGCAGCTAGACAAGCCCAGTGTCAGCTATGGAGCTGAGAACCTGTACATGCATGGCCCTCTTGAAGAGCTGACTCGCCACAACCTCACAAAGGTGTGCCTTGGTCCATGAGTATGTCTTGAGACATTCTGACCTGTGCGTTTGTGTACTCAGTGCATCATGACAGCTGCATTTGTTTCATGTCTATTCACACTGAATTCAAGCTGCGTGTCAGCAAATCAACTGCTGTGTATCATGCATCCAGCAAGGTAATCATGCTTTGCAAGTGCTATGCAGTGTGGTGACCATGCTGCAGTATGTATTCTATATAAATAAGCATTGACTTCTGTATCAGAGCCACAACTCAGATTATAAGCCAATCTATTGAGTTTGAGTGTGTATGATGATGAGCTCTAACTGCACACAGGTGATCAGTGATCTGGTGGATGGTGATGGCAGCATCATACAGATCAATGACAAGAAGCTATCTGCAACCCTGCGACTCAAACTTAAATTTACCGACACGCCCATGCTTGATGCCAACGGAACAAGCTAACAATGAGCTGTATGTGAGGAGGGCATTGTCAAGGTTTGCCTGTATGCCTGACACTGTTTTCTGTATGTTACTACACACAGTACTGTCACTAGTGACAAGTAGTAGCTATAGCTTACAGCGTTCCATCTGCGTAACTCTGTTGGCACGTCATCAATTTGGTGCTGCTGCACAAGTACAAGTAGTCTCAAGAAGCCTAACTACGTTGTCAATGTCAACAGAGCGGCTACTCTGCAATTACTAAAGGTCCCTATTTCTGCGTCCATGCAATCAAACGTCATATACACTGCCATCCGTTTGCAAACAATGAGTCAAACACTCGAGCAGAATTGTTTGCCGAGATGGGCCTGCGATTTTTTGAGAGTTGACAGGACATGAGCAGCTGCCGAGCAGCTTCGGTTGGGTTTCTCCCTTGTTGTGCAGCTGCCCTAATGGCCCGCTCATAGGCCTTGAACAACAGCAGTGGGGTGCCGTACTGCTTCACCACTGCTTCTGCCATGGCACCACTCCACCCTGCACATGAGCAGAAACGTGGGAATTTTCTCCTAGCTAAAGCGATTGGCAGGGACACAGTCCCAGGGATAAACCAATTGGGCAATCGTGCAGTGTGTCCGTGTGAATTGCCTGATTCACAACCTCAAAATAAGCTGATTTATGCATTAGAAGCTGACTGGCTTAGCTCAAACCTGCAGATCAGCCTCGAATCCGCACCTGATCCACAATCAGCACACCAATGCTCTACATGCAATGCAGCATCCGGCAGACAATACAAGTCTCCCATAAGCTGACAGCACAGCCCACAGGCTTGCCATGGTGTTGAGATGCTGCTTGAGCCCAAACGCTTGATGTAGCATTTTGTTGACCTTTAAAGCAGTAAGGCAATGCCAGACTGCATCAAATGCATGAACACGCTGCTGCCAAGCAGGGGTGATGGCAACAGACCAGCCAATCCACGTTCTATGCCTTGGGAGGTGCCTATCAGCCTCTGTTGTTGCTTACCAACAGCCTCAATTGAGATATTAGACTCAACACTTCAGCCCCTGACAGGTCACTCAGCAACAGCAGACCAGCAGAGCACCAGATGTAACAGCAGGAAGTGGAGGTTCACCTGGGACACTGGTCAGCATGAGGCCCCACACGTCCTGCACTGTGCGCTTTTGCATCTGGGCTGACTTGGCCTTGAAGACCTCAAGGGTGGGCAGAGGGTCCCCTCCCCTCTGCACCTGGGGATGACTGGCCTGCAAACCAGGCAAGGAGTCTGGTTAGCTACACTGTGACAGTCTGTGCAGATCACATGCTGACATGCTGTTGACACCTTCAATTGAGGCTACGCTGAGCCCTGTTGGGACTGTTGTTCTCATGGAAGAGCGTACATAGTGACAAATCCACTCAGTAGCAAATTCAGGGACAATCACTTTTAGCAGGAGGTGACATCTAGTTGGCTGACAATGCATATCTGAGAACAGCAAGCGCCAATCATGTCCAGCTGATCAATGTGAACAAAAGTGCTGGAGTCCTATGTAGTCGCCACAAACAAACACTGACTGTGGGCTGTTACAGATAAAACATCTGATGTGCAGCAGGATCACTGTACTCTCTGCATGTGCATTCTGCAGTCCTATGTATTGCCAACATTGACAACCATCTGCAGAGCTGTATATGGATTGAACACAGCATGCTGCCAGCAGAAAGACAGAAGTGCTTGTGCAATGCCTGGGCCTTTGCTGGCACTGACCGTGAGATGGTCATACTTCCTCTTGAGAGCCTTGGTCCAGTCCACCAGGTGCAGCATGGTCTGGTTGCAGTGCTCACTGCGTAAGATCTGGAAGCCATCGATGACCTGCGTCTGAATGGTGCCTGTCTTCACAGCTTTGGTGTCTGCATCACACGCACAGCAGTCAGACATCATCATCAATTAGACATCGTTATCATCATCATTCAGACATCGTCATCAATCAGACATCATCCATCAGACATCATCATCATTCAGACTTCATCAGCAGTCAGACACCATTATCATCAATCAGACGTCATCATCAAGCAGACATCATCAGCAGCCAGACATCATCAACAATCAGACATCATCAGCAGTCAGACAGCATCAGCCAGACAGCAATCATGACAGCCATGGGCCACAACAGCAATGCTAGTCAGGATGCGCTTCTCCTGAGGACATCTGTCACCAAGCACTAAAGTGGATAAGGTCGTTACTGCGGCAGCAGCATCATGTGTGTTGTGAAGCCTGCTATGTGTACACAAGCGGGGCTTTTGCTTGGGATGGCGGTCATGCAGCACACATCACATGGCTCTACCAACATAGAAAGAAAGAAAAGAAAAAGAAAAGACTGCAACTTTTGGCATCGATCAAAGAAACACCCTGGGATGAGATACATTGGGCTTCCCTGTAGCGCAAGGTAGACTTGCAAGCTGTGTGTACCAAACTCATGACTTGTGACCAAACTTTCCTGAACTCTCTGTGGTATAAAACCCTCCCAGCATGACTGATCTTGACAGGCTGGCAAGATTCGCACGGTGTATCGTTCCCATAGCATGACAGGTCATGCATATGTTTTCCTTGTGCCAAGATATGCAGCTGAGCAGAGCATTGGGTTGATACAACATGCAGGTGGCACTGGCATGCAGTCTGCTGTGTTGCGGTGCAGGACATGCTGTGTCAGAGACAGAGGGTGTGTGGTGCCTGCCTGACTCATTGCCAAGAGTGTCAGGGTTGCCTTCAACAAGGTACACCAGGTGGCGCAGGCCGCACATGTTCATGTTGAACTTCTGCCTGTCATACCGCCTGCTCTTGATGCTGCCTGCCATGTCATCTACCCTCTTACGCTCCAGGACATAATCCAGAACATACTCCACTCCAGGTTGTCTCCTGCACGGACGACAGCTGCTGAGTAAGTGACAATCGTCTGTCTGGCTCAGAGCGTCGATGCTTTGGTGGGCTTTGCAGAGGGCTGTCGTGACAACAGCAGAACCAACACAGCGAGGCTGCACTACTAAGCGTGGTTGTGTGCAGTGACCTTAAGGAAGATCCTTTTATGCACAATGATTTGACATATGAACTAATGAATGATTGAATGACTGATTGAATGAATGCATGAATGAGTGATGAAATGAGTGAGTGGGTGAGTGGGTGAATAAATGGATGCATACATAAGCGACTGGACAGATGAATGGAGGAAGGAATAAACTCAATATTGTGAAGGGTCAAATATGCATGCAAGACAGCACTCATAACACGTTTGTGCGTCATGGCAACAACGCAGTATTCTATATGCGTCCATGCGGCCAGATGCTATACAACACAGCAACAGCCTGACAACATCTTCTGCTCAGGTTGTGTGTCAGAAGCACTGACAGGATGCTGAACTATAAGCATTTGACGTGAAATATGGAGGGAGCAATCCACAGCACAGCTTGCAAGGTCCTCTGCTCAGATTGTACCGCAAACGCCGATAGGTGGTCATGATGCTGAATTGTGAGAAAACAGAATGCTCTTTTCAATCCCAAAACGTCTATTTTAACTCAGAATCGCCATCCCTATTCTGGAACTCTACACTCAGAAACGTCTGGGGACAGAGAAAACATGTGTCTACATTGTGGAGATGTTGTAGGTACCTGGAATGTGCGATCCACAGCACATCTCCTTGTTCAAGCATGCGGACATCTACTGAAATGCCACGATCTCGGATGACCTGGATTTTGGCCGCCAAGCCATCTGCGCGGTCCTTGCCTGTGTTGCTGTACTTCTCCCGAGAGTCTATGATCAGCATCAGCTGCACACACCGACAGACAGACATCATTGTCACGAGGCCTGGTGTGGGCAAAGGGTAGTTCAACTTGTTAAGCCAAGCACAACCATGATTGTCTTGAGGCTGATGTATGGAGAGAAAACAGGAAAACATTACACGTTTCAGCATCAATTTATTGAGAATCCAAGGATTATACTGGGCTGCCCCTGGAAACCGAAGGGGTAGCCCAATGGATGCATTGCCTGTACTGCCTCTACCACCAGAGAATAGCAATTGCAGCAGGCAGTGAAATGTGATCTGCACCTTGTACTCATCCTTGAAGCAGGCGCCTGGGGACAAGGGGGGTAGCCTGATGTCTGTCTCCTCCAAACTGCCCCCGCCCCCCAGGAAGGGCAGTTTCCAGCTGGTACCAGAAGACTCCAGCTGGGCTATATGCCCTGCCCCTTGACTTGCCTGCTGCACAACAGTGCGGGCTTAAGTACATCCACTAAACTGAAAGCTCACACAGCACAAAACCCAAAGGAAGTTCAGCAAATCAGGTCTGTATCTGCAATGCTCTTACAATGCAAACAATACATGGTAACCATCTGTCCCTGCCAATGTTCAAGCATATTGCTTAGAACCCGTGAAAAACCATGAACCAGAAACTATGTTATCAGACAAGCACAAACAGACACACGTGAAGCCTAGGTGCAAAGTGTGAGCACCAAGCAGCCCTTGTCATGCGAGGTAGTACCTGTTGAGAGCAGCCAGATGCCCTGCCCTGTCCTGCTGCCCCCAGCCTTGATGGTCCTGCAGCCCCTGCCAAGCTCCCACCCCGCTCTACCCCACTCCCCAAGCTGCCACTGCCACTGCTGCTATGCTGCCGGCTCATACTCAGCTGCTGAGAGTGACTCAATGCTGGAGCTTGAGAACCCAATTCATGATGGAATGAGGCTGGCTGAGTATGCAGAGCTGGCACAGGGGCAGCTTTGGGAGAGCGTTTCTGGGCAGGACGTATGTCCTGATGACTGATATCTATTGAAATTGAAGCAGGCTTGGCGCTCTGGCTTGCACCCATGGGGATGTCGTAGTCATCTGACATGTGACGCATGTGCTGAGAACCCACATGGGCCAGGTCATTGCCTTCTTCGTCGTCACCATCATCATCATCACCAGATTCACTTTCAGAAGACAGCTGGAAGACGCTTTCGATAGCGTCCTCAACTGTGAGCGTCCTCCTCAAAGCCTGCAACACAGAGAAGGATCAGTGTTTGTTGCTTGACTGAAAGTGACAGCAACAATCAGGAGCTCTCAACAGCTGTAACCTCTATCAACCTGTCTGTAAACTCTCTCAACAGCTGTAACCTCAAAGAGACATGATGATGTCTGTATGTGAATTGCAGCTAAATGTGAGGAGCACAGGACAGCAGCTACTTTTGCACGTAGTCAAACATCAGGTGTGTTGGCTGCATGTCAGTCTGCGGTCAGCTGGAGAACTGTATTGGTGTTTCCATCTGCAGCACTGTGTTCTGCATGTTGTGAATGATGCACATCTTGAGACAAGCCCTGCAGGGCAACTGAGGACACACAAATACACAGGACACCATTTTGCAACCAGAGACATGCAATTGGGCGCAGGATTTGACACATGCAAAGGCTCACATTGAGACAGCCATGCATACTCCATTGGCCAGAAGCAGATTAGGGAGTGCTCCTTTGCACGCAGGCACATCAAACCTTTGAGACGCCTGTGGACTCTAACGACCACGAGCAGGTCACACAATGCAACCAAGCACATGCCTGGTTGAGGTTGGCAGCACACCTTGCGTGCCTTCTTGTAGCTGCACTCTGTGAACTCCATCACTTTGAGTATCTCTTCACGCGGCCTCTTTGCAGACTGCCGCTGCTCAGCAAATGGCTGCTTTCCTGCCCCCATCTGTGACCCCAGTTGTGACCCCCATTCAGACCCTGGTTGAGCAACTGTGGCTCCCCTGCATTGGACTCCCTGAGATGCTGAGTGCGAGAATGGCTGCAAATCTGAATATGGACGGGGGTCTGAATAAGCCTGTGACCGATGCATTGACTGGGACAAGCGCTGGGCTAAGCTTGGCTCTTCTTCATCAACTGTTAGGGAGGTGCTTGGGTGTGACAGCAAGCCAGTCTGCAGACTACCCACCCTAGCTGTACTAGGATTTGGCCTTTCACTGAATCTAGGTCTGCCTGAAGAAGAGATGTGCTGGCTGAGGTCAGGACTGTTACTGGGTCCTTGAGGCTCAAGGGCCCTGCCCCTATGTGAGTTACCCTGCACGGAGGCCGGGGTGCTGCCATGCTGACTGTACGCACCATGTGATGCATGTGACTGGTTCCGGAAAGCCGGTGAGGGGGGTCTGGACGGCGCTGCTTGGGGTCCGACGGGGGCTAGGGCTGGCTGGGGCATGCCCTCAGCCCCTGAGGGCACTGGAATGCCAGGTATGCGCCAGGTGAAGCGGTCAGATGCGACAGCATCAAGATAGATCCTGAGTGCAAGCTGCTCACCCTGTAACCACACCATCCGCAGCTGCTGAGCTATGCTACACAAATTGCATCAGCCAATGACTACTGGTCGTCACACTTGCTGATGAGTGGACTTCGATGAAGCAAAGCTTCAGGCCAAGGCACACAAAGCCAAATTGGGCTCAAGCGTAACAGGTGTAAGACTGGCATGAGTTGTGCTTGATCATGGCAACATCTGTCATAGCATGTGGCATGTGTTCTGCCACCTGCGCATGGGGCTGGCTGCTGAGAGCCAAGATGGCTGCTGGATCAATGCAAGGAAGGGGGTGGGGGGGGGGGGCTCTCACATCAGGGGTGAGCTTGATCTTCTTGGGGTTGGAATACTGTACACATAAGGGAGGCTCTCTGTTGCACATGAATGGAAAGTTGCTCCATCCAGTGTACACAAAACCTGCAGCCAAGAACACCCTGTCAGCAGGTACAAGTTTTGCTGTAAACCTCAGTCAGAGAACATCACTGCAACGTTCATCAGCTGACAGGCCTGGGCAATTCACACAAGGCAGCATCATGATACTTGCTAAGTTTTCCATCAACTGTGGCCCTCGATGAAGGAATACGAGAAGGACTTGCAGAGGCTGTGGCAAAGCTGGGAGTTTTTGGACAACAGCATCTCAGTTAGCTTTGATGTGAGTCAAGAAGTGTGCCATGCTTGTCATGCCATTGGGTGTTCATGCAGTGAGATGAGGAGTGATGCTCTTTGTCAGCAGGCAATGAGCAATCCCAGTGCATTGGTTGGGTACACAGGCTTTGGTCAGATCAAAGCAAGCAAGCTGTAGAACCAATGTTGCATGTTGGCATCAGCTGGTACAGGCACAACATGCAGAGGCGTACCAGTTGGGGGCCCCCCATGGTAGCTGGTGACCCCCCCGCCCTTGATAGGTTTGGCTGACAGGCCGCTTGCTTCTGCTGTATCTTCCAGCTCTGTCTTTGTCATGAATGTCTTGGACCCTCGCAGGTGCTGCACCAAACTGTACACTCAGCAAGAGCTTCGTTGCTCAGCTTGCAGACTCTTGGCAACTACAGGAGGTCTGAGATGAACACTGCCAGCCATGCACATGAAACTTGGGGTGCTCCCAAACGCAGATGGTCTTCAGTGTTTGTGGCGAGCTGCAAACGTAGTACAACAGACAAAATTTTCACGCGCAGCACGCTTTCTGACAAGCGGACACTTGTTATGTAGTCAGTGTTGCCAGCTTTGTCTCTACATCTGCATTAAATTGCTGCCCAGTTGCAATGCTTCCAGGGTGATTAACTCTGAATGGTAGGCCGGGATGCAAATGCAGATCAGCACAAAAACGGCTGCAACACATGGCATCCCACAAATCCTGACTGGCACGAGCAATGACTGCACAATGTGTCAGAGCAACAAATCCAAGACAAATGTCTTGGCTATGCGTCTCAGGACAGATGAAGGTAGCCTGTGGGAGTGAGCGATCAAGCAAGCACTGTGCCACATGCTTACCTTGATGAGCATAAGCAGGAAGACCCAGTTGGCTGATCCCGGCCCAGGAATGTACTCCTTCTTAGCCCTGGTTGTTTTGCTCTTCTTTTTCCTGCCAGCCTGGCTACTTAGTTCAGCATCTGCAAGGGCGCAGCAGCATTACTAAGCAGGGCAAAAACCAGCAGCAGCTGCACTGGTACATGCAGCTGGTGTAGCAGTCAGATAGCTAGACATGCAATGCATGTGAAACTGGTGATGGGTGTCATGCACTGCCTCATCACTCGACTCATGATCTGCACAGCAATAGCACCACATATCTTGGTTCTTTTCAAGAGAACTGGTAGATCACTTGCAGAAATATGCAAGCGAGCCAGTAATGCAATGCATTACTTGTGCGCACACTGTAGGCAGACCCAATAGCGTAGCTGAAGCGGGTGTGACCGGGGACTTGTTTCATGCTAAAACAAGATCACTGCTAGCGAATGCAAGGCTCAGGCTGCTTGTGCATGGTACACTCATCAAGATGTAACGCATATTCACTACGCTGCAGCCAAGAGATACCATGCAATATTGTACGAGCAACAACAGCACAGCTTTTGACTTTCTCAGCGACATGGACGTGCAAGTACGCAGGCAAACAGACAGATGCAAGATCTGGTCAAAAGCAACACCTTCCTCCCCTGGAGGAATGCCGTTCTCATCGTTAAAACCCCCTCTGAGAGGGTCAGGCCCTGCCCCCCCTGTGCATCCATCCCGAGCAGCGGCTACCGCTGCTGCTGCCTTCTCTTCTGCCTTCCTCTTCTTATTCAGCTCCTGCCATAGCAAAGTCAGATTGCGGCGTTTGAGTGTTGCTCCAGTGCAAGCTGATATGAGCTGCTGCCTTGCAACCATTTTGTTTGATTGCTCACAGCAGGCAGGACCGTCCGTAACAGCATTAAAGAGTGCTATTTGTGTTGACATCTGCATTCTGTTTGATTGCTCACAGCAGGCAGGATCTTCCATAACAGCATTTAAGAATGCTGTCTGCCAGTCCAGGTGTCAAATACAGCATACCTTCACCCTTTGCTTCTCTTGAGCAGCTGCTTGTTCCTGCCTGTTCTCAATCTCAATCTCTTCTGCAGATGGCGGCGCCGGGGGAGACTCTAACCACAGGTTGTTCTGGATCACCTGATTACATACATCAATTGGATTGCTGACTGCAAACAAGAGGCTATCAGGCAAGCACCTGTTCATGCCAGCTATGTTGTTACAGCATGCTACAAAGCTGACGGTGCTGGGCCGCATTGGGACTTAGCATTAACAAGGGGGTGGCGCATGACATGGCAACACATGTAGTGACAACACCGGCTGTCAACTCATGCCCATTTGCATGTCATTGCTTGATGGTGCCAACAAGTGAACATGATGATGGTTGGCACAAACTGGCTGCACGCATGGGAGAGAGGATGAACACGTGGCAAGGGTGCATACCCCAACAACGGCAGAGCCTGTCCCTTTGAATGCCAGGAGATGGGCAGCTTTGTACATGCGCGAGTTGTGTGTCTTCACGTTTTTGTATGTGTTTCTGATAGCAGATAGCATAGTGTCTTTGCTTTGGCTCTGCTCTGCCTCGCGCTCCAGAAAATCCTTGCAGTACCTGCAAGTGTTGCAAAATACCCTGCCATCACAATACCCAATGTGGTATGACCTATGACAGGCAGACAGATGAGGGGAGAGAGCCAAGCGGCAGTGCATACCCCAGGAAAAGCACGAGCTCCAAATTGCCAGGACACCTGCACTCCTGGAATGCGGCAGAGTCATTTTCGACCGCATCTCTTGCGCGATGCGCAAAAGCTGAGTATTTTGAGGGCATCCTATTCACAATGACAGACTGCTTACGTCTTTACAGCCTCTCTGCAAAAACACTGACAAGCAGAGATCTCGCTGGAGCACAGCGCAGGCATCGATGTTGATCGTGTTGCTCCTGTGCACAGGAGAAAAGCATACAGCATTCCAGGCATAAGCGATGACCCGTCAGCATCACTTTCAGCCGCTGCGGGCTCTCGCTGCGCTCAGCTGCACAGTCACAGCATGCCAATTCAAAATTCCGTCTGCTCGTGTTTCCTTAATGCCCTTGAAGCTGCAATCGTGAAGGCTTCGTTTGTTCTTTCTCGACAAATGTCCTGCGCATATGCCGATGATTGAAGGTGGCTGACATGCACTGACTGAGTCTTTCCACATTGGCGCTACATTGTCTCACCGCTGTCCGGACGGAAGTTGCCATGGCGTTTCACATGCCGGTCGTGCAAAGTTTGCCTGTGCTAAGAGCTAGCTTCCCAGAGCCCATGTCAAGGTGAGAATTTACAAAGGAGCTGTTGCAAAAGCAGTCAGGAAAGCCATAAGTCAGTTCACTTCTTCCTGATCCACAGGAAACCCACCTCGACCCTTGAAGAGGTTCAGATACAGGTGGCTTCACGCTTTGGTGGAGGCCGTGTGGCGCTGGAGGCAGCTCGTCACGTAAGTGATCTCTGCCACAGCAACCTGTGCTGTTGGCCATTCTAGCAGCAATTCTTGCTGATGTCAACAGGCTATCAGTGCACAAGCAAGCCTTCAGCAGGGCCTTTCAGAAGCCAGTATTGGGGGGACACTGCCAGCAGCAGCTGAACACCACAACTGCAGCATCAGTAAGGATGCCAGTCCTGGGAGGACAGGCTCACCTGGCACACGAAGACCCCCTTCTCCAGAGCACGACCACATGTTTCGCTTCCAAGGACATTTTGAAGCACCAAACAATCCAGACCTTCCTGAGCAAGAACAGCAGCAAGCTGCTGAGTGCAAGCAGCGGAACGTCAAGAGACAAGGGCTGCAGGCACTCGCACATAACAGCAACAGTGGCAACTCAGATGCGATAGCCTTAGCTGTGCATGCAGCCAGCAGTGAACAGGCAACGCTACAGGGCACAGACAATGTCAACAGCACTGCTGCAACAGGCAGTCAGCAGGAGGATGCACTCATTCCAGCTGGCTGTGGCATACCGCAGCGGTCCAATGATGTGCAGTCTGCAAGAACAACACATCAGCGACCAGAGTCTGAGTTTCGGCGTAGTCACAGCCCTGAGTGGTATGATGCCAGGTTCAAGCGCTATGTGCTCAGGTGAAGCTCGGCGCATCTCAGCCAACAAGCTGGGTGCTTCAGCTTGCCTTGCAGTCTTGGCATCTGCACCATTTGAGTTTGGTAACTGTATCTCCTGCTTGCATGCTACCTGCTCATGGAAGGAGGACCTGTTTTGCAAAGCTTTTGATGTGTGTGGCCTGTCTGCATACCATTTCAAACTGAGCAGCACTGTAATGCTGGTTTGCAAGCACGCCTTTTGGTACACAAGCAGCGGCTTTATGCACAAGACAATCTGGTACGGGCAATCAGCCATGAGTGAGTTTGACTCATGAAGCTTGCAATGTTGTGCAATACTCCTGAGTCCTGAGTGCTGACGATTGAGAAGCCCAATCTGCATGCAGAAGTCACAAGGAGAATGTGCCAGATTACCGATTTTCCCAAGCCATGGCTGAAGGGCCACAGTCCCCGTTACGCCAGAGCCTGTTTAGGTGCACCACTGACTCTTCATCTGCTTTGCATTACCATTACCTTGGTGATCACAGTGAGCATGAGCTTAAACATTGCAGAACACATGGACCAATATATCAGTGTTGCCAATCATGATTTACTTTAGCCTGCTGACCAATGGTCCAGGTACAATGCGAATCACAAGCTGTCCAGCATACATGTTGAGCAGCAGACTGAGCAAGCAGAACCTACTGGCAAACATCACAACTTCTTCTCGAACAACACAGCAAGTTGAGATCATGTTTATCATGACATATATTGTTGCGGAAAGGAAAACCTTAAAGTTGTGTTTGTTGTGTGGGCAGCTTCAGCAAATTGCACCCAGCTCTGGCTGATAAGCATTACCTACGTACCTCTGAGGAGAACCAGCGCATTCACGATGCCAGGTTCCGCATGCTGCAGCAGCAGCAGCAGTCACCACAGCATGGACAGACAGCCAGGCCCTCCACTGCTGATGGAGGCAGAGGCCACTCAGCAGGTGACAGGAGCAACAGCAGCTGGTCAGCTTTGAAACAGGTGTGATGCATGCAGATCAAGCACCATGGTAGTCTGCTGATTCAGCCATATGCTGAGCATCTGTGACTCATTACCTGCTGTTGCTCTACAGCATGTCTTTTGCAGCCAAGGACAACTGCAGTGCAATTTCTCAACCACATTAGTGATGCAGACTCCCTGACATATCAAAAAACTGCACACAGCACCTCACCTCACAATTGGCATGTTCACTGTTTGTAAATGGACAGAATAGTGCTTGAATGTACACCGTACATTTATTGCCTGAGCAGACAAACATTGGCTGGCCACACAGCCCTATCAGCACTTGTTTTGCTTGAGCACACCTATTGACCTGTGCAGTTTTAGAGATGATGCTGAAGACCCAACTGACATCAATGCTATCAATGCTAATGATGCAATGTGAGTGCAGGACGCTGAAGCCTTAAGGCACCAGTCACAGGAGGTGACTCACCGTGCCAGGGAAGTGATAGCTGCTAGTGAAGCTGCCAGCAGCCGCCTCAAAACTGGAAGTGGGGTCAGGGCCCGTCCTAGCAGCGCCCCTTTCCTGAAGGGCTCCTCCAGGCTCAGCCCTGCTGACCAGGAACACATCTCAGACTTGGAAGCACAGATAGCTGATCTGCAGACTGCTGTCGAGGTGCTATATGATGTTGCCTGTCAGAAACACACCAAAAAAGTCACTGAATGACAACGGCATGCCGCTCGGGAAAGGAGGGCCACTGTTGCTGAGCAAGAATTCAGACATTACCTTTGCAGCTGTGTTGTGTCTTAGGCTATTTGGTTGCACTGATGCGTTTGGGACCAATCAGAATTCCAGTCACTGACAATTGGACTGCCTCTATGCACTGATATTGTTTGAGGTGGTTGCTGCGGCTGCTGCTGCTGCTGCTGCTGTTGAACTTCAAGATGGAACGTGCTGTACAACACAGCAATAGTTACAGACAACTGCTGTGATGGGCAGACACACAGTCAGCAGCTGGCAATCTAGCTGATTACTGCTATGCTGCCTTGGCAGGTGCTCACACACCCTGATGAGCAAGAGGTTCATTCAGATGCTGATGCTGATGCAATTGTGGCGGACATACTGACCATAGCTCACAGTCCAGTCTTTGACAGCGTGCACAGCAGGCACGCTCGTCGCAGCCTAGCTGACCACCTGGTTGAAGAAGCCGAAGACTGGCAGGTACCAGTGAGCGGAGAGGAACGGCTGAGGATTGCCAGTGCAGCCTTTGATGAACACAGGTGTGTGCAAGTGAGACCCACCTTTGCTGCGAAGCCTGCATACTGCCTTCAGGCTTTGAGGTGGTTGCTGGTTACTGCTGGCAAGCAATTCTTAACCTCAATATAATCTCTCAAGCGCCCTGTATAGTCAGACCTGAAGTCGATCAACAACCACCACTGCTGCCTATAAAAAACTTTACGACCAGTGGCCAGTGGTGGCTGCCAATTCCTATATATGCTGCACTTAATGCACCAAGATAGCAAGTCGCTGCTGTTAGTGCTGACACCCAGCTTGCAAAGTATAGGCTTTGTTGCTGGCAAATCTGCTGTCTTGCTTGCCCATTCTGAAGACTCAACATGCTGCTGCTTCAGTGCTCATGGACCCCTTTGTCATGTCTCAGAGTCACCAGCTCTCAGAGCCACGAAGCCAGGCCCAACATCAGTGTTGCTGTTTCTCTGCATGCTGACTATCATGCTGCTAAGCTTTTGTATGATGGCTGACAAGGAGGCGATGATGTCATAACTTGATCTTATCAGAGCTGCATTGCCAACAAAGCATCAACACCTTGTTGGGCGGTGCAAATTGAAGATAGCTAGGTCCTGAGCCTCCTTTGTCATACTCATCTTGACGGCAGCATTGATGTGCCCTTAAACATCTCCACAATGTAGAAACACGTTTTCACCGTCCCCAAGCGATTCTGAACTTTCAGTGTCGGGATGATGTTTCTGACTTGGAATAGACGTTTTGGGCTTGACAAGAGCATTACATTTGCAAGAACATCATGGTGTGTGCGTGGCATACAGGTGGCAGGAATGGGATGCAGCGACTAATGAGGCCATGCTCAGAAGAGCCTTGGCAGGGCAGGCCCGGTATGGCTCCCCTGAAGCGGGCTATGGCTCTGACCTTGAAGAAGACGAGAAGAATCGGTGAGCATCCTTTGCAGTTTGTCACTGCATGCGCAACACCAGGGCTGCCATAACTACAGCCTGCATGTCGCTTTTATGCCCAATAGAGTGGCTGCATATCAAGGCGCTTGACATTGTTTCTGTTACGTCACTCATGCAGACAGGATCCTGGGTGCATTGATACCACATCGATGCTGCAGTACGTCTTGGCCATAGTTAGAGTCAAAACACGCATGGGTCATGGGTTTGTGAGGCGAAGTTTGTACCCTTGTTTACCCTGAGAAGCGCATTGGCTGCTTTGTACAGCTGGAGCTGACAAGCAGTGCTTGTTGCAGAGAGGCTCAGGATGAGGAGCATGCCGGCACTGATGAGGCACAAAGTCATCAGGTGAGGCAGCAACATCATCAAGTCCTGCAAATTGATACGTTTGCGTGTGTAAGGTGCTAACGCACTGTACCTGCTTTGATGTGATCTGTCAAAAAATCCAAGATGTGCACTGTGTGCGTGAGTCTTGATAGCCTACCACTGCAGAAGACATTCATGTGGATGCTGTTGCATAAATCAGCGTATGACAGGTTGGACAACAGAATAATTGGTGGCATGACATGTAGGTCGGGTGGCGCACTGAAGATGAGTGGATGGACGAATATCGTGAGGCATCCAGCAGGGGCAATAGGCAGCATGAGCCTTCTGCCAGGCCAGGGATGGCGCCTGAAGAAGAAGCTCTCATCCAGCAGGCATATGTGCCCATCCTGTACAAGGACCTGGTTGGTCAGCCTGGCCCCATAGGGCGGCTGGCAAAGCCCAGGGCAGCTCGCAGGGGCCGCCACCAACAGCCCTTCAACCCTACCAACCCTCGCCCCATGGCGTTTGAGCTGCGTGCTCAGTCAAGGCCTAAGACCATCATGCAGGTTGGTACCAGCTAGAACAAGCTGAGGGTGCTCCCACAAAACATAGATCTGTGTATCATGAATCCTGCTTCAGGAGCCCTTGTATACTACTGTCACAGTGCTCACTGTGCCCAGACAAGAAACTCACACAGTTGCTTCACAAGTTTGTGTCACAGAAGTCCAGATTGCGCCGCTGGTCAACAGCAGCTGATTGTGCACTGCACTCATGCTGTTGCTCTTCCTCTAGCAGCCTAGGCTGGAGGTCTGCTGCCAGAAGGCGTCTGTTGCACTACATAGCCTAAGACAAACCTGTGCTTCCACACACATTCACAGACTGCCCACTTGCTGACTGATCTGCTACATCTGTCAACTCAGTAGTTGTCTACCAGATGCTTTGATTGTCCACCAGATGCTTTGATTGTCTACCAGATGCTTTGATTGTCCACCAGATGCTTTGATTGTCCACCAGATGCTTTGATTGTCTACCAGATGCTTTGATTGTCTACCAGATGCTTTGATTGTCCACCAGATGCTTTGATTGTCTACCAGATGCTTTGATTGTCTACCAGATGCTTTGACTGTCTACCAGATGCTTCAGCTATCTGGCTGTGATGGTGAAGGTGAAGATGGAGCAAGACATGGCAATGAGGCAGGCAGAAGAAGAAGCCATGAGGCACCATCAATTCAAGGCCAACCCTTTGCCCAAATCTACCACAGAGCCCAGGTGAGTTTGCGGCACACAATCCACACTCTGTCCATGCTGGTGCGCAACTCGCATGTGTGTGTTTGTTTGTGTGTATGTGTGGGCGCTGAGCTGTGGTCATTGTTTGCATGGTATGCAGAAACCAGATCCTCCTCGACCTTGATGTAGTCTTGATTGGCCTAATGTACATGGCATACCCTGATGGTTGCCGGCATGTATCTACATTCCTGCCAACGCTAAGGCCCTACCCCATGAGGGGGCATTGACTTTCGTGATGCTCCTCGACGTTGTGCTGCTGTGCTGTGCTTGAGGTATCAGAAGAAAAGAAAAGACTACACCTTTGGGCGTTAATGTAATGGGAAGCCAAGTAGTACACTGAGCTGCCCAGGGATCAAAAGGTATAAAGGTTGTTTGAACCCGCCCCGTAGATATGACAACATCAGACAGCAGCAGGCAGCCAAGGTGAGGCAGTTGCATGAGGGGACATTGGCTCTCTGGATGCTTCTCAACATGTTGCTGCCCTGCTGAGCCTTAGGTATGAGAAGAAAAGAAAAGACTACACCTTTCGGTGTCAGTTGTAATGAGACGCCAAGTGTTACACCGAGCTGCGCAGGGACCAAAAGGTATTAAGGTTGTTTCAACCCGCCCCATAGGTATGAGAACATCAGACGGCAGCAGGCAGCCAAGGTGAGGGAGTCGCATGAACGCAGCCTGCAGCTTCTCAGGTCCCAGGAGCGCCCCTTCTCCTTCTATGGCAAGGCCCTGGCCAAGGAGGAGGCAGCCAAGCAGTACAAGCCACCTACTGCCAAGGACTTCCAGAAACCCTTCAAAGCCAACCCCATACCCAAGTCATCCCTTGAGGTGTGAGCCTTGCTGACCGGATCCAGGGTCCTGCCGTGCCTGGCATGTCGCATGTGTTGTGTGTGGCTGTGCTCATTCAGATCTGTACACACCTGGAATACTATGACCAAGTCAAGCCTTGCTGTGTTCATCAAAGGGAATTTTACATTCATTCCGGCAGACAGGCAATACCAAAGCCAACCTTTGTCACCTGTTTTGGCAAGGCGTGCACAAGCAGTGAGCTACATAAATGAACGCATAGCTTGTCGTTTCAGTCATGACCTGTCATTCTTCATGCTGCTTCAAGGCCAACGCTTTTGGTGCTGCAAGGTCGACACTGGATGCAGCCTGGCTATCACTGTGCATATTGTGCATATTGCATTCCTTTGTTCATCCACTCATACGTGCATGCATTCATTCATTCGTTTGTTCGTTCATTTATTCATTCATCCATCCATTCATCCATTCGTTCATTCAATCACTCATTCATTCATTCATTCACTCATTTGTTCATTCACTTACTCATTCATGCACTTGTTCATTCATTCAGTCACTCATTCAGTCATTCATGCATTCACTCACAAGCTGTCTCGCCCTAGGAGCTGGTATGCACTGACTCCCAGCACACTAGATGCAGCAGTGGCAGAGTGTGATGCCTTTTCTGAGTTTGAGCTCAACTTTTGGCTGTACTCAGACAAGGCGTCACACTCTGCCGCCGATGCATCTAGTGTGGTCTCAGAGTCATACTGCCTACTGGGAGCTACTCAGTACTGTAGGTACCTAACCCTACAGGAAGACACATGTTTGATGAATGACTGGATGTAAAATGCACAGCAACGGCCAGGCTGTGCTCAGCATATGATAGTTGCTGGATCATGTAAGTCTGGCTGTATTTGTTGCTCAAGTTGGCGGTCTTTTCACTTGTAGGAGCGGCTGGCTGAGATCAGTGCTGAGAGAGCTGCCAAGAAGCTAGCAGCTCACCAGGCAGCTGAGCAGAAGCTGAAGGAAGCTGCCATGCCTCCCCGGATGCAGCTGGCTGCTCAGGTGAAACAAGCTCGCTGCCGCATGACACTATTGATGCGTTGTAACCGTCACGTTTGCATGCCCGCAGCATGACATGGTCAATGACTCATGTTGCACTTGACTATGTTGTATGTTGCCAAGTCATGTTGTGAGGGCATAGAGGCTTTGCCTTTGCAATGCTTGGACGAGACCAATCAAAGCGGCTGCAAGGTCTGTGTTTCCAAGGGCACCAACACTGATGTCCGTTGTTTCCTTTGTGCTTATGTTTGCTGAGCATGTGCTACACAGCAGATTTGAGTGTGCATCAGTCTTGGAGGCTGACCCTCACCCCGCTCTCCTCATTGAGTGGGCTACACCAGACATGCCAGCGTGCCAAGCAGCCTTTACGACACTTGCCGTTTTGACCTGACACCTGTACTCCTCCGACGCTCAACAACAAACATGAAAGTCTTGCCATGAGGGCCGCCATCATTGCCTGCCTTCATGGCAACACTTTTGCGTTCATTGCGATGCATCAGAGCTGCACAGATGTAAAGTCAAAACGGCAAGTGTCACGAAGGCACACTCTGGTCTGCTGCGGCATGGGCTTGAAATGTCACATGGGCTTAACACGTCACATGGGCTTAACATGTCACATGGGCTTAATATATCACATGCTTTGCAGAGGAGTCTGTCACCTGAGGGCAAGCTTGGAAAGGGCCGCCATGCCGAGAAGTGCAGCAAGAGATTTGAGCCTGAGGGCAGGGCTTGTGGGCGGCACAGCCCTGTGCCCAACTTCCAGCAGCTGCACACATCCTGGGAGAACAAGCTGGCTGACTGCAAGGCCACCAACCGATCCAAGTCCACCATACCAGAGGTGAGAGCCTCTGTCATGATTTCACATGCTGAGCAGTCAATGCTGCTCTGAATCATGTTGTAGAGTCCCCAAAGGCGCGATCTCGTTGCTTGCATATTGTATAAATATGGCTGTTGCCATGCTGCAGACATCCAAATGAGGGATATAGTACACAATTTCCCTGTAGAGATCACCCTGTGTCACCCCCTTGAAGTGCGAGTGACACTTGAAAGTATCATCAGTCCTTCCTGATTGACTGTGTGTCTCTTTGACTATTCACTTGCATGCGCGAGTGCTTGCTACCGAGCCATTCTGTACGTTATGATTAGCTGGATCCCCATCAATCTCAGATAATAGACCACGTCAAGCTCAGCAAGTTGTTCCTGATCAAACAGGATCCCCATCTGGGTGGGGACACAGCAGCAGAGGCAGAGGCAAGGAAGAAGCATGCAGAGGAGTGGCGGCAAGAGGCTGTTCAGCAAGCTGCCTTGGACCAAGAGTGTGGACTCGAGATGCGCTGGCCCTACGTCTCGCCTCGAGGAAAGGTACATGATTGGCTGAAGTCACCGAATGAAGGGACTTGTACACTATGTTCTACGCTTGATACTTGTCCAGTCTCTTTTGTTGGGATTTCAACTGCAGTAAGCACTCTGTGGCACCCTCAAGCATGCAGACAAGCAGCTGCTGAGACTCAGACTGTGATCAGATGATGATGACAATGTGAACAAGCGATGTGACGCCATGTGAAACGCTTTTTGTCACACATGCAAGATGCAGTGGGCGTGGATTGGTGTGTCAGTGTAATGGTGAAGTGTGAGCGAGAGATCATGCAATGCACTGAAGTGCAGTCCCCAGGTGTTGAGCTGAGTGCATCAAGACATGAGCATGCCTGCCCCAATGGACATCTGACATCAAGACTCTGCATCTGGTCATGCAGGTGAAGCCGACACCCCCACCTCACTTCAGCCCTCCCCCTAGTGTCTCACCCCCAACCAGGGCCCAGCAGCTGCGCTCAGCAGCCATTCATGCAGCCATGCACCGCAACGCACCTAGCAGAATCCCTACTGGCAGCTCTGAACGCAACCAGACTAGGCATGCTCGGCGACCGTCAGCCCATAAGCAGGCTGCGACAGGCCAGCAGATGTCCAGACATGGCAGACAGCATGAGGAGGCAGCAAGGCAAGACACAGAAGAGACATCTGCGATGGACTCCAGTCGCTTGTCAGGGCACGTTGCAGCCAGCCAGATCAGTGCTGAAATGCCTCATGCAGCTGACATGCAGGAAAAGACAGAGGAAGATGCAGCTGATGTGCAGGAACAGACAGCACAAGCTGCAGCTGCAGCTAATATAACACACGGCGACAGTGACTGTGCAGCCCAGCATGAGAACGGCAGTGCAGCAAGTCAGTCAGCTGGGTACTTTGTGGCACCTGCAGCGAGCAGAGAGGAGTTTGTGCTCAATAGGCTTGTTGCTGTACATGTGCGCTCAGAACTGACAGAGTCGCACTTCGACATGTAATGCATCACAGGGACGAAATCAACATGAAATCTGCAAGACATTTACAGTGCGTGTTCACAATGCTACAAGGACACAATATTGTACTTTGTTCTGATCAACGCCCAGATATGTTTCAGGCTGTTGTGAATGATGTGCTGAAGGATAACGTTGGCAAGCATGTCTTGGTGTACCTGAATGATCTAGTCGTTATCAGCAAAACTGCTGAGGAGTAGGTGAAGCATGTTACAATTGCGCTTGAGCTGCTCAGAAAGCAGCAGCTGTATGCAAAGCTAGCCAAACGCCAGACTTTTATGCAGTCTGAGCTGAAAATCATGGGTCACATTGCGGGCCCCCCAGGCCTTCAAGTGGACCCCAAAGAGGTTGCCATAGTGCAGTGCAGGACTGGCCTGTTCAGGCTGGGGTAACTCAGTTGCAACCATTCTTGGGATTGGCTACCTACTTCAGGAAGTTTGTGACACGCTGGGCGGCATTGATGGCCGCGTTGCAGCAGCTCACGTGTAACAATAGATCTTTGTGGGGTCTACAGAATGCAGTCAGGCATTTGAGCGGGTCAAAACTGCTTTGACCAGTGCCCTGGTGCTGGCTTTGTTGGACCTGAACAGCCCGGGCGCCCCTTTCAGATCATCTGTGATGTTTGAGGGGTAGGTTTGGGTGCTGTGCCAATGCAAGGGGCCAGGCCTGTTGCATGTGGAGGAAAGCGCCATACTGCGCCTTGAATGCGGTCTGCCTGCTGCCCATTACAGCGGACTATGGCCCTAGTATGTTGCAGATACTACCAGAAGTCTTCAAATACCAGTAATACCCTAGCACACATCTACGTGCAACACATATGGTACCTCTGACACACATGGTGATCTTCTACCAGCCAGTCAGTACTGGTAGCTTCATCACTGCACGCACGGCCTACAATCATCGCATCTTCAAATTGATGGTGAAATCACAGGCAGGAAGGCTGGTACAGTCAGCAGTTACTGCACAGTCTACTCCAAGGTGGCAAAGAGCACCTCTGACAATGGCACATGGGAGTATTAAGAAATCTTTAGCTAGTTCTACAGCAGATGGCTGGGCTGGGGTACCCAGTCCTTGCTGGTTTGCTGACAATCTAGTCACCCATCTAAAGTTGTTGTCCTTCAGAACAAAAGTCCCCCTGTGATTGGTTCTGAGGTTGTCTACTGTTTTGCCAAACATGTCCGCCCAGAACTCCTTGCAAATGAACTTGATTACGTCCAAGTGCTCGCCCAGTCTGGGCCTGTTCTGTGTGTATCGCTCAACCAGCTGACGTCCGACTCTGAAACCTTCAGCAATGCACTGTTTGGACGTATAGACTTCATCTGGAGCAAGACTGGCAGGAAGAAGGTGCAAGAAGCAGAATGACAACCAATCGCAGGCACTCACCTATAACCTCGATGGAAGCAGCAGCAGGTGCTAGAGTTTGCTTCTGGTAGTACCGCACGAGCTGTATTGCCAAAAGGTCCAAGCAAGACTCTGAGCAGCGTCGCCCCTTTGCCGGACTGTACAGCTGTGGAATCATGCTGTGATGTCAGTGCATGATAGGGCAGACTACTGAGTGCCAGCCAAGGCAACCAGATCACGATGGATCAGTACTAAGACTGGTCAACGGCTGGGCGAACTGGCCCCGACCGGCGTTTGCGAAGCCCGTGAATCAAATTGTAGCAAAAGGATGCTTTACAAACTCAGGCAGTCAGCAGCGCTGCGCACAGTATGTGCATGTGCTAGCTGCAATGCATGCGAAGTATATGCGCAAGACCCTACTCAAGCTTGAGACCTAGCTGCAGGCGTTTCGCTTTCGCTTTGCGCAACGAATGCACCGAGTCAATGCATCGGCCAATTCCCTTGTCATGTCTCGCACTATTTGCGTCATTGCCGCTGTCTTGCTAGGGCTATGTCTTCAGTCAGAGTGCGCCTTTGTCAAACTTGAAGTGCAGCTTGCGATCTCTGACGACACCTTTTCATCTTTCGGTACCATATACGGGCATGTAGAAGAGAACGTGAGTGATCTTCCACAATTTTTTGCATACCCTCAAGCAAAAGATGATATACTTTACAAGTTGACACCTGAGACTTTCTCCTGTGCTTTTGCAGTCACTGCTGTTCAGCAAACTGATCTGGGAGAGGCCAGAGTACACTGCATCACAGCTCAAAGCTTTTGCAGAAGTTGTGGAACAGAATGGGTGAGTCTGGTAGGCCGCAGCTCAATGTTGCTGACTCATCCAATCATCATCGTATTGCTTCAGGACCTGCACCTATCACTGGGCACGTTTTACAAAATATATATGCTTCTGCAGATTTGTGAAGATCAAGGTCTCAAACAATGTAGAACAGCCCTCTGGCAAGTTTGTATATGGTTCCGCACGAGCAAGATGCCTCGCGCAGTCAGCAGTAGATGAGCAGGTGCTGTTGTACCTCAATAATGGCGGGTATATCTCAGCTGTGGAGTACAGAGTTGGATGCAATGAACAGCCGACAAAGCTTCCTTCAGACTGGTCACAACCACAGCAAGTAGTAGCTCTTTGTCGCTTCCCAGAGACTGCAGAGCCCCTGAGACAAACAACAACCCCAGGTGATCACAGCAACTTCCTGATACTCATAGCTTATGTCAATGCGCCCAATCAAGACTCTGGCTTGCACAGTTTGGAATCATGAAAATGCTGTACTATATTACATGTCTACAATGTCATTTAATTTGGATGATGCATTTGGTTCCGCAAAACAGGTTGCGCAGCTGCAACAGTCATCACACATTCTGTATTGATACTGGCTGCACCTTGAGCTGCGTACAAGCATACTGCAGATGCAACACCAGCAATGAAAATGCGGCTGGTGCAGCATACTATAGACTTGTCATTGAACATGCATGCTAGGAAGCTGCCCTCAGCCCTGGACCCAGTCCATGCTGGCCCCCTTCCTGTAGCCTGCCTGTTATGATTTTTTGGGTCTGTTCTTTGTCTTTATCATGTACGTTACTCTGTTGTGCATCGACGCTGGAGCCAGGAGCAATGCTCACACACAGTAACTCACTTCTCTGTAGGGCCAGTGGACATGTAGGAAGACATGCCATGGCTGCATGAAAAAATGAACACGTAGCAATTACCAATTTGTGTCACAGGGCTTGAGCCCAGCGGCTTACCGGAGGGAACAACCATATATCCAGAGTCACAGGATCCTGGGGCAGCCCAGGGCATGGGGAGTGACCCCAAGAAGAAGGCACCCGTCAAGGATGAGCGCAGCTGGATCATGAAGAACTGGATCTTTCTGATCCCAGCTGGCATGCTGGTAAGCTGTTCTACTCTGAATGCATGGCTCAGTGTATGCATCTCTGTGCAAGCAGCTACCTGTGACATGGCATTTGTTGCTGAACCTCTAGGATGTGCACTATGAAGACCTGATGAGTCATGTCTGCTGTGAGTAGGAGCTGTATTGTTGGAGTCAGAAGAGATCCTTTTGAAGCCTCCTGCAAGCTGAGGACCTGTTTGCAGATGACATGTTGCACTCTGCACTAACTAAACTTGGGAAACAGTCTTGCTTCCATATGGCATGTGGTTCTACAAACAATCTGTCAAACATCAACAAAAGTCTGCAACTACAGACCTTTGCTTGTGTGCATCATGCATCAAGTGACAATCCATTCAGGATTCCATGTCATCAGGCTCTGCCAAGCTGACATGCTTTTTCCATGCAAACAGACATGCTTCTGCACACAAACAGCTGTGATTGTGCCCAAAGCACAAGCTTATGCTTTCCACAGAAAGGCACTTGCAGATTGAGCCTGTTGTTTGGTCACTGCAGTTGATGAACATACTTGGGGCTGCAGATACTACGCCAGCAGCTCGACCAGGACAAACAGCTGCTCCAAGCACAACCCCAGCTGCTCCTGCCACTACAGGAAGAATTTCTGCTGGGGGCAGGTCACGTAAGGGAAGATGATGATGTGCTATGTAAACAAACACTGTTATCGCACATTGTAGGTGTGCAGTACATTTGTGCGCCAAAATTTGCATTCAGCCGGGCTCGTGCCCACAGAGCTTTGCGCAGCAACTGAAATGCTGAAATTTATTCAAGTTGGCAACGACAGCAACAGCCCCATTGTGAAGTCGAGCAGTATGCTTTCCTCCCCATTTATACCATACTGTGACCCAGAGTGCCCCAAGGCAACCAAGCCATGGCATATCTTTACAGCGCAGCTTGAGCATGAGAGTGCAGCCAGCAGCAGCACTTGACTTGCTCTTTTGCTGCAGCTGGCGGGCGCAACACAATGTTCAAACGTGCAAGAACACTATGAGCAGATGGCAAGCACTCAAGCATAGAAATGACAACTACTACATAACCACAAGTGGCATCTCTGCTCACATTGACACTTGAAACCAAAATTGCAACATAGTCATTGCATGGTGACATGCTGCAAATCAGACTGTCAGGACTGGTGTCAATCAGCGTGCAAGCAACTGTGTCACTTTGCCGAAGGAATGGAGATTCCAGGGTTGCCACCAGGCTGAGGTGCTGATCGAGGCAAGTTTGGCGGCCGTTCTAGCTGATCATACTGCAAATGGAAGCTGTCCTTTCGAACGCACTCCCACATGTTTGTGTCAAACACATAGTATGACCCTCTCTCATATCTGTCAGTCTTCAGCAGTGGCTCAGTGTTGGGAATCCGTGTGAGCCACACTTTGCCTTCCCTGTGAAACCACCATCCCCGGGACGCCAACTCATCAGCAGCAAACAACTGAGCCTCATCACTTGGCATGGAGTAAAAGATGAAGAACAATGTGTCCTGCTGGAATTTAGAGAAGTAACCTGGCTGTAACCTAGGGGGATTGTGTAGGTAGCAGGCTGGCACCTTGAAATCTGGTTCTGGCCTGAGAGGGTTGTCCACCCACGGCGACTGGAATGCCTTGTATACATTCTCAGGCGAGTTTAGGTGCAGCCCTAGAGTGGTGAGGTCTGTCCCTAGTGCTAGGGTTGTCAAATCTGGGTCTGTCATGCGAATAACGCTGAGAAGCCCTAGCAGGCCAAACCTGTCTGGCGCTGCCTGCTGGCTAGGGTTCTTGCCGCCGGCACTGCTATGTTGCTGCTGCTGCGACATCTGCTGTTGCTGTGTGGGTGTGCCTGGCGGCCCTCCCTGCGTGTCACTTGTCATGTGAGTGCACTGGCGCTGATGTGTCATTGTTGATGCACATGTTGGTCAAACAGTCTCTGCACAGCTTGCATTGGTTGCAACCCAGGCTTGTCAAGGACAATGCACACATAGGGCAGGCCGCATCCCTATCATCTTATCCGGAACAAGCTGCAGCAGGCAAATGCTGATGACAGGAGGCTCTATCCTGGCCTGATGACACAGCAAGCCTGATGAATCACAGCATACTTGCAATTCTACTGCACTACACTGCCTAAGCTGAACAAAGCAGGTATCTTTGTAGCAGCCAGGAGACAAAGAAGACAGCAGCTCAGTCAAAGCACTAAAGGTCTCAAATGATGCAACACCAGTGTCAATGGGTATTTTGCAAGATGCAAGCTGACCCGATAGCTGTCGTAGCCTGGCATGGACTGCATGAGGGCTTGCATGGCCTGACCCCGCTGCCCCTTGGGCGTGCTGCGTATCTGCTCCATGACTGCAGGCGGCAAACCGTGCCAGTTGCCCTGGCTCGAGTCACCAGAGCCTGGCACCGGCATTGTGCTCCTGCCAGACTGCGGCGCTTGCTGCCCTCCCTGTGCAAAGAACCATGACATCAAGAAGTGAGACAGCAGCTAGTCAGACAGCAAGGTATAGACATGACGCAAAGGATTCATGAGTGGAGAACAATGTGATGTGGGCTGCATGCAAAGTGTGGTGATGCTGTGTGCCACTGGGACTGCAGCGACTTGCTCGTCAGGAAATCTCTGCCCATCTGACACATAAGAAGTTCCTGTAGAAGTGATGAGATAGTGTCATGCTGCCTGAACAGGCACAAGGGGCATGCCAAGGTACCTTTTGTCCAGGCTGCCCTTGATTGTCCTGGGACTGATCATCACCCCCTCTGGACCCCACAGACCCCAGGGCAGGGAACTCACTCTCATTCTGTATGGAGAAGTCTGCGCCAAAGTGACCTGCAGCCTTGCCTTGCAGGGCAACATTGTTGTACATGTTAGCAGTGTGTCCCAGACTGTTGAAGCCTGTTGCATCCCCATTGGCTAGGCTCTGGGTCTGCTGCCGCTGGCCCCCTGCACCCCCTCCCAGGGCTGGGAACTCCGACTGATCGAAGACTGGCTGGTCATGATCTTGACCCATACTCGTCGCTTGTCCCTGTCCAGGTTGCTGTCCCTGTTGTTGTTGTTGCTGCTGCTGCTGCTGTTGTTGCTGCTGTTGCAACTGCTGCTGTTGTTGCTGCTGCTGCTGCTGGCCAACAGTGTTGTTGAAAGCAGACTGGGTGGCATTGAGCAACTGGCTGTTGTTAGTTGTGACGTTGGCCTTGTTCATCATGGCTATGAGGTCGCCTGAGGGTGGGTAGGCAGCACTTGACAGACCCACCCCAGGGTGCATGCTCAGCCCTGAGTTTCGACCTGGAGAGTTCTGTAAGCCTAGGACGTTACCCAGACCCGCCCCCAGGCCACCCCCCAACGCTGACATGCCAATGTTGCCTAGGGCTCCTCGCTGGTTTGCAAGGCCTGGCAAGTTCATGCCACCTTGCATACCAGGATTGAATCCTCTTTGCATGCCTACACAGCAAAAGCAATATGCAACACCTGGCCATCTAGCTGAGCTGCAACATTGCAGGAGATGCATTGATGATAGCGACAGTTGCAACATGATGTTGTGATCTGAGTAGGGCAGACCATGCTTGTGCATGGCTGTTGCCAGACTGCAAGGTCACTCAAAACACATCTGGATGCAGCACAGCATACAATGTTGTCTGGCTGCCCATACAAGGAACCATACCTGAAGCACCCCCCAGCGCCCCCATGTTCACCCCATTCCCAGCTTGCCGCTGTAGGGCAGCCTGGCCAAGGCCAGCATTGCCGGGAATGCCTCTCTGACCAACATTGTTCAGTCCACCCATCAGTGTCTGACCCATGGGGCCACGCTGCGGACCTGACCCATACTGAGCCATCTGCAGTGAGAATGCATCATCAGAGATGGCATAATTGGTGCATCTAGCCGACCTGACTCCAGCGGTTGGGCAGTATTGTTTGACACTCCAGATCTGCAGTGTTGCCACAAGGAGCACATACAAAGCACAGATGCGACTGCTGCAACCCTGTGTATAGACTGCAAAGCCAAGATATGAGCAAGGCATGCTGATTTATCGCAGCCATTTCTGCCAACGATGTTATGCACTGTTCTTTAAATGCAAAGCCTTGCAAACAGAGCTTTACGGTAGAGATGGCAGCGTACCGGCTGCAGATTCACTCCCATATTAGAACCAGCAAATCTATTTTGCTGTGCCGCCTGTTGCTGTGCTGCTGAGGAAGGTAAGCCAAACCCCCCTCTGCACAAATAGGCAGACCATTTTGTGACAGGCATTTCAATGAAAGTGTCACAACTCAAGCACACAATGTTGGTTGCCCTGATTGGCTGAAATGGGCATACACGTTCAGACAGCATAGATGACGTCTGTGCAAAGTACCTGTTCTGTAAACCACTTTGCATGTTGTAGTTCTGCAATCCTGGGATGCCGCCTGCACAGCACAGTGTCACAGTCACCACCTTATGTCAACATCTGACATACAATGTACCACCATGACGTACCTCCCAGCCCAAACGCATTAGCACCTCCCTGATTTTGACCAGCTGGAAATGTTGTACCAAACGCCCTGGCAGACGATGGATCTATGCCTGAGTTTGTATTCAGCATTGGAGTACTTGTACCTTCCAATTAAATCCTGACCTGCAGGCACCCTAAGGCAATTCACTGGAGCTGTCTTGAGTGTAGACACAACCCCTGGCAACGAGGAGTTCAGCTTTGACGGTGTCCGCAGTTTGGGGGCGCACATTTAGCCTTCATCATCTGTTAATGAACACGTGCTGTGCAACAAGTGTATGCTGAGGTTTAACGCAGGCGCTTCCGCAAAGATCCTAGATCAGACCAACTTCGTGAACGCAAATAGGTCAAAAGCCCAATGTGCAGGCGGCAAGCTTTGAAGGGGATGCCCGTGCACAGGGAGAGCTGAGGGAACCGCACGTGCGAATGATATAGCAAATGAAGCAGCAAACTTAGGTGATGCTTGCCTTGCAGGTCCCAAAGCGCCGCACCACCGGTACATATGTATGGGCTCACTGCTGCAGGATGTGGAAGATCAGGCGGTATCACTGACACGAGGCTTGAGACCAGGGTGTCGAAAGCGCCGGTACACCCGCACAGGATTCATGCCTTGCTTCTGTGATGTTTGCTGCTGTTTTCAGGCCACGTGAGGGCCGAGCCCGAATTGCCCCGACCCTGCCTACGACGTAGGGTTGTGCCGCAGAGCTAAACTTATGACTGTGCTGCATTGCCATCTTGGGCAATACAAAGTGCATCGATCCCACCTTCTCCACATTGTGATACAGCGTTGATTGCGCCTGACGTGTTTGTTTCGAGAAACGTCCAGCAAGTGCACCGTTGAGTCCGCACCTCGCGACTGATCTTGTGCTTACACAAACTTTCGGAACCTAAAGTTTTCACGTCAGCATGGCGGAAGATTGGGAGGATTGGGAGAACGAAGATTTCACGCCTCAGCTGCCTGCTGTTGCTGCACCTCAGGTCGCTGCTGCAGACGATGTAGAAGCTTCGAAGTTTGCGGGAGAAGACGAGGAAGAGGACAAGCGTGAGTACAACGTTCCCAAGCCTCAGCAGGTAATGAAGTTTGCCATACGCCATCACAAGGCTGAGTTTTGTGCAGCTGTGAAATTAATTTGACGCTGAGTGAGTGTGCAGTCTAAACCTGGGAAGAAAAAGACCTATGAAGACAAGGAGAAAGCATCAAGAATAGAAGATGGGCCACTGGATGATCCTGTAGCTGAGAAGCTACGACAACAAAGGTATTGGTGATGTGACAAATGCTCATAATATTCTCTAGTACTGCATGATCAAATACAAAACATTGGTGTTAAGCAAATAACGGGGTGTATATACAGGCTAATAGAGGAGTCAGATCTGCAGAATGCAAAGGAGCTCTTCGGCAATGCACGAGGTTCATCTGCATCAGCATTGGATTCATTTGAACCCAAATCATTGAAAGACCATGAGGAGCTGGCGCGTCTGATTGCTCAGCAGTATCTGCTGCCACACAGCAAAAACCAGCATTACAAGACGCTGCTGAAGGCCTTGTTGAAACAGGCTTGCGTGCCTGTAGCTCTGCCAGAAGTGAAAGATCTGGAGACATGTATTGCTGGTATCAAGTCTGACAAAATCAAAGAAGACAAAGCGGCTAAAGAGGCAAAGAAAGGTAGGCAATACTGTTGTTCTTTGATGGGCTCAAGTCCAGTAGTAGTCACAAAGACATGTTTCGATGGCGTCCCAGATGACAGCAGGTTGACTTTGCTTGATGTTTGATGCAGTGGCGGGCAAAAAGAAGAATGTCAATGTTGGCTCCAAGGGAGGATCAGCTGGCCTAGATGACTACAAATTTGATGAGCCACTTGATGATGCTGATGACTTCATGTAGTTGTTGCCAGCAAGACATACTCTAAGTCCTGTATTGTGGCAGGTTTTACCATCAAGTTTGTGTCTTTTGGGTGCTTATAGGTAGTTGATCTGCCTGACATTGTTGCATGAGCAGGGTGTTTGCGTTTTGCACACAGTACGAGCAGTGTTTCCAGGACTTTTTCACCACACAAACGTGTTCCTTTCTTGACTCAAGCACTGCAGCAGCTCTATTCAAAGCAGACCAAAGCTTGTGACACCAGCAGTATCAAACGCTTTCTGTGCTTTCGACTGTAAGAGCGCATGCAGGACGGATGACGGCTTTTTTTGGCTGCACCGCCGTTCACACCCGCCGTTGCTAATAAGCAGTGGCTGGTTTCGGAGCCGGGGCAAAGGTTCGATTTGCAGTCGACATCGGTGGTATCACATCCAGACTCGTGCCTTTGATCCCTCAGGAGCGATGAGCAACAGCTGCTCTGAGTTGTAGCTTGACTCTATATTTTGCCACTTCTTGGCGCGTGTCTTGCGCTTGCAATGCTCCGAGCTTGCGATAGCTTGACGTGTACCATGCTTTGACAGAGGCTTGAGGAAGTTGTTCAAATGATGATGCAAGCGGGCTGCCACTGCAAGCTTAGAATCCGTCAGCCCTCGAAAATTTTGCATGCCAAATTGCAACCCCGCGTAAGAAGTACGCAGAAGCGCATCGACTGTTCAAGCTACACGCTTGACCAACCAGAAACCAAACATGCCAAACAAGAACCCATCCATCTGCCCCAGGCAAGTTAGCTTATGGCGGCTGCCGTTGGCATCTAAAAGGAAGTGCTCGGCACATTTGATGCTTTCTGGTCTCTGCCAGGTGTTGTCAGCGCTAATGCAGAGGAGAGACTTGACCAAAGAGCAGTGTAGAGCAGCAGTCTCAGTATGCTTGCATGCTGCCTGCTTCTGTCTATAAACAGAAGCTTTTGCCCTTGCTATCTTGCATGCTGAGCCATGCACTCTGCAGAGCTTAGTTGATGGTGAGATCAATGTGGCGCAAGCTGCAGCTTTCATGGTGTTGCTTCATTCAAAGGTGATGCTACATGTACAGCAGGACCTCCTGGTGGGACTTGCACAAGGCATCTTGCACATTTTGTGTACCACCCTCACTCAACTTAAGCTCTTGCTTGCCTGCATGCACAGCAAACTCCAATGTCCAATGTGGCATGCATCAGAGCAGCTGGTGGGGTCCTTCTGGCATTGCATGCGCATTACATTGCATTTTGGCAGTCGCATTTTGAAAGTCGCCTGATACTTGTGTTCGCACATCATCAGTTGTATTAGACGATGGCATGCACATGCAATGAAGCAACAAAGCATAACAGACGCGCTGTCAGACGTGACACAGAGAAGCCTTGCCTGTGTTGCTGCAGTGCAGTGACGTTCACACCTACGTAGGCTATGTGATCTCTTGCAGGGTGAGACTCCTCAGGAGATGGCAGGTCTTGCAGAAGCAATGCAGCTGAAGGCTGTCCCTGTGCATACATCCTGTGATGGTGCGCCACCCTTCTTGCTGCAGCAAACCTGCATGCAGTGTCATCCCACTTGCACTTCAGCATCTTGCATGAGTTAGCACAGCCTGCTTTGCAGCCTTGCACAACTTGATGTCACAGCAGGCATGCAATAGGAAACTTGTGTGCTAAGTGTCACCCACCTCCATTAGATCAGGTGCTCAGCCACAGAGCGGTCTGGGACATTTGCATGGCCCTTTCTGTTGACCTGTGCTTGTTTCACAAGGTCATGCCACCTGCAGCGTCGGACAATTAGCTGGAACGCCTGTAAATTGTTTTAATATTATGCCACCTGCAGTGTTGGACATTGTGGGGACTGGAGGGGATGGAATTGGGTCAGTGAACATCTCTACAGGGGCTTGTGTGCTGGCAGCAGCTGCAGGCGCCCATGTGGCCAAGCATGGCAGCCGGGCGGTGTCCAGCTCCTGTGGTGCTGCAGATGTGCTAGAGGTGATGACCCACATGCAATGCTGGATGCATGCCTTTTGCAGCACTGTTTTTCTTCTTTTCTTGTTTTTCTTTTTCCCCCCCTCTTTTTTCCATTTTCCCCCTTTTTTTTCTTTTTCTTTGGCAGCACTGTGATGAAAATTTGCAGAGAGTGACTGCCGATTGTCAGTCAGATTGGGTCTTGGACGCTTTGCTGCTGTATGTGTGGGTACACGTGTATGTTTGAAAAAGCCATTTTGTTGAGTGACCGGCTTTGCTGCCAGTACTTAAGCTGCCGCTGGGCACCAGCACTGCTGCACAGACTTGTCTCATGCCAGTGATAGTTGCTTTCAATGTTCCTCCTGCCCCTGGTGATGCAAGGCACGATCATTATAATGGATTTGCACAAGCATGCAAGGTAGACCCTGGACATGCAGGCTCTGGGAGTTGCAGTGGAGCTTTCTCCTGCCTCTGTGTCAAAATGTATAGAAGAAACCCGCCTGGGCTTCATGTACGCTCCCTACTACCACCCTGTCATGAAGTCAGTCAAGTCAGTCAGATCCGCTCTGCAGGTGAGCTTCAAGCAGGCTTTACACTGTCTTTGCATGCCAGTCCTGCATTGCAATCTTCCATGTGGTGGACCTGTGTGTCAGCTGGTGTGTAGCTGCCATGGGACATCTAAATTATGTCAGCATCTGCTGGACTCTGCCAGCTGCAAAAATAACGGCTGATTCTGTTCCAACTGCGTGAAACCATGCGCAGTCTAGTTCAGTATGCTTTAGCTGCTACGCCAGCAGCTAGTGTTGCACTGCAATGCTGACATGCGAAGCCGCAGGCACCTGTGCATGTGCATGTGCATGTGACAATCAGACTGATGCAGGGCTGACATGACAACCACAGTGTGAATCTGTAGGTTCGGACTACATTGAACATGCTTGGGCCGTTACTCAATCCAGCAGGGGCGGTGTATGGCCTCATAGGTGTGTACTCCCCAGACATCAGCATGCTCATGGCTCAAGCTCTGCAGCAACTGGGGACCAGAAAGGCTCTTGTAGTGCACTCCCAGGTATCATCCATACCAGAATGGTGTTTTGACTCGTCCTCACATGTTTAATGACACATTTTGCACGTACCACATCTACTGGTGGATGCATGGCCTTGGATGCTTTGTTGCACTGTCATCAAGCAGCGCAGGGTGCTGCAAGGCCTCAGTGCTCGACTGCATGGCTGTGTCCTCCTGCATGTGCATGTAACAATGATAATAGTTTACAGGCGTTTCCAGCTAATTGTTCTTGCCAGGTATCTACTAGGTGTGCCTAAACCCTAGACCCATCTGCATGTGCTCCTGTCTATATGTGTGTCTGTCCAAGCTTGTGCATAATCAGTAAGACTGCAATGTCATAGCTTGCATCATGACCCTTCTGCAGAACACCTAATGCTTACTGCTTTTGCATGTGTCAGGCAGCTGTTTGTGCAGCAAGCTTGATGCAAAGCGCCACTTCTGCAAGATGTGCAACAGCAGGTTAAGGAGGAGTCTGCCTGCAGGGAATGGATGAGCTAACCCCCATGGGAACCGCTGATGTGGTGGAAGCCACGCAAGACAACATCAGGCGGTATGTGCTGGAGCCCAGAGACCTGGGCATCAAAAGGTGGGCTACCCTCCCTGACTTCATGCATCCCGGCACTTCTTCATTGCGGTCTTTTAGCATCAGGGGTTTGCGCATGTGCTTGACAGCATGAAGACCAAGCAGTTCTTACTCTGCGACTTCTCGCTTACTCAGCTTGCATCAGTGAGGGTCTGGCTGTGGGATCAGTGTCGTTGCCATTACTGCTGCTGTTAATACAGTCACTTTTGTTTGCTGGTGCTGCTGTATTTGCTACTACGGCCACATGCAACCACTTTCACTGTTTACATTGACAGGCATGGTTGTCTTGACCGCGGATCAGCTGCATCCATACTCAGGTGCTGTGCACATCCCATGAAGCCACTGTTGAGAATATCAACTTCATATACTCAGTTCCTATGCGTGATCATGCAGGTGCCAGGTCAGTGATCTGAAGGGCGGTGACGCAGCTCTGAATGCACAGATACTGCGAGATGTCTTTGGTGGGCAGCAAGGGGCTGTTGCAGATGCCCTCTGCCTCAATGCTGGAGTGGCCCTAGCAGCTGCTCAAGTAGCGCCCACTGCTCAGGATGGCATCAGAATGGCACAGGCAAGAAATTGTCTGATAAGCATCTGTGATGATAGACATAACTACACACGCTGCAGCATGTTGTGCGTGCAGCGTAGGCAAAGAGTAGTTTTGACCCATGCCTTGGACATCATGTTCAGCTTTGCTCGTTTGCACCGAGCTCATGTCAGTCTTTCTCGCTGTCAGTGTGTCCCAAAAAAATCCTGCGCCTCGTCTCTCTCTACACTGTCACAGTGTACACAAAACCCTACATGAAATGCTGGCATGTGCTGGTCATAAGCCATACCTCCACTCTATGCAGGAGGTTCAAAGATCTGGACAGGCTGGCAACACACTGCAGAAATGGATAGATGTGAGCCAGCAGCTGCACTTTGCAGACAGTCAAGATGCTGCGCATTCTTCATGAAGCAGCTAACAAGGCATTGCAGCACTTGTTAAATGTGGATGCTGTCCTCGATACAAAGCTAAAGCTGTTGGCCATTGCAGTAGAAGTGTGGACAAGTACATGTTGAAATCATTGTTTTGTGGTCATTGTGGCAAATACTCTTAAGTCAATTATTTGCAAAACAACAAAAGTGCCTACCCTGTTCATATATTGCTGAACTCAGATAGACAGTGTCCTGGACCACCATATGCTTTTCCTATCTAGTTTTTCTGTTCTGATGCAAGAGCCCTACAAGTTGCAAAATGTGTTGAACAAAGGGCCTGGTGGCTTACCAACTGATGCAGCTACTATTAATACAATATCGTTACCACATGCCCAACGTTTACAGGATCGTAGGCATTCTGTAACACGTGACACAGCAGTGGATAGGAGCCTGGGCATCATCAGACATAGCACTCAAGCTTGTGACACCTTTCAGGCATTGCTTTTCTGCTCTCTAGCTGTGCAACTAGATTCTGAGCAGATGATGATATGCCATGTGACTCTGCAGCGCCACTCGTTGGGACACATAGGGGTGCCATCTTATTTCCTCCACATTTGATATGGCAGAACGATGCGTAAATATACTGGAAATGTGGATATCACCTGCACGGGGTGTGAGCTGAGAATGACAAAAAGCGGAGTCTTGTGTGCATGTCTGGCGTAGAGGACGAACACCATTTTCTGTTTTAACTGCTCTGCATACAGTCAAATACGTCAGGGGTACAGTCACCTTTTCCATCAGGCTTCACCTTCAGTACCAGCTTTTCTGGCCACTGACCAACCCAATGTGGTAGGCAGTTATCTCAAGACTTGTTTTGCTCAAAGACAAATTGGTTTGTCCACTCTTAGCTTGGCTTCTGAACTTTGAATAGCTAGATTAGTGTAGAGCGTGTGGCGTCACGGTACTAGCGCCCTCTTTCCTCACAGCATCACTCCAGCAATTTTTTTGGTGCTCTATTGTCGACACCTTGAACATTTAGTGCTTAGTGTATGTTGTTTTCCCAGTCATTTGTCTGTTGACTCTGATGACCCTGATGACTCTGATGACTCTGATTGACCCTGATGAGTCCTAAAGACCAGAAATGTAAATTGATTGATTGAAGTCAACGGTACGGCTCAACCTCAGCTGCTGCAGCATGTGGCCCCAGTCTGTACCACATTGCGCATACAATTCCATCTGAGCTTACTGTTGTTGAGGTTGAGGGCGGTCAGCTGAGATAGTCTGTTGAGCTGCCCCACGGTCTGGTGCTGAAGTCAGCTAGATTGCACGCTCTGAAGTGGAGGGAAGTCAGAGCCTGCAAATCCAGGCTCTGATTTCCCTGTACTTCAGAGCGTGGATCTGCAATCTAGCTGGCGTCATTTGGCTTGATCAATTGCAGATATGCCGTCAGCATCTATCTCACTGCAACTGACATCCAGCTTGTCTGGGCAGCGCTGAGCACCGGTTGAGCCTTCTGCTGTCTCTTGTTCAAGCCCATAGACTGCTGGCAGTCATGTCCGAAGCTGTGCCGCAGCTGCCTGGAAGGTTGCCTCTATATTGTGACTTGAAAACAGAGAACAGCACGTACGCACCTGCAACACTCCTGAACTGAGATCGCGCTGGGTTGTAAGGCGTTTCGTTCTTTTCTCTGACCAATGTTGTAAAACATGGAACCTTGCACTGACTGAGACAAAAGAAGTCATGGCTTCCACTCTGAAGTTGGTATAGGTGCACAAGCAGATGCATGCAGTCTTTGCTTCTTGTCAATATCTCTGGGCAGGCTTGTGATGAGCACAACTGCCATGCTATTGACTGGTGCACAGTGACTAGTGCACAACTGCCATGCTGTTGACTGGACAGAGCCTCTCCGCTGTAAACTGTTGTCATTTGGCTGACGTTCAATGTGCGGCTGGTGTAGATCTAGAGTCACTCTGGAAGGGACGACAGTCTTCAAGCAAATCAAGAATTCTACGGACTATGAGAGGCAGCGGAAGACTTGTCTTGCTGCCATTCAGCGAGCATATGCCATTGCTGGGAGGGCAGCTGATGAAGCCAAGCTCGAGGGACACCCTCAGTACCTTTTGAGCTGTACATTGCCGCCTAGGGTGCTGAGGAGCCAGCAATATCAAGTTAGAACGTCACCTCATGGATACTTAAGCACTGTTTTGTCTGAGCAGGTGACCTTGTTTTTGTCAGACAGATGAGGAAAGAAGCGCTTTACCCTGCAGTTGGAATGTCAGCTAGAACTCGGTAGCGATGCTAGCACAGCGCATACACATACGCACACTATTCATGCACAATAACAAGGTCCATGACATGGCTTGCCTTGTTTTTTTGACAGTCTTACAGGAGTGTGTGGCTGTGTCTCCATTGTACAAACAGGCTGTGTCCTGCAGGATCTGCACGCCTTGGCAAGTGCATGTTGTAAGGCAGCTCGATTATTGCAAAAACTTGGTTCATCAGGACCTGCGAATGCCTAATGATATTCAGCTTGCGCAACATCAATATATGGTGATTGGTTTGGAGAGCGCCGCAGAGTTGACCCAGGAACGCTGATCAGAGGATTTCTGTTGTGTCCTCAAGACATGCACTTCAGAAGCGCTTGATGCTGCCGGCTACAGCCCTGTCTGACATGTACTGCATTGGGGTCCTTCTCAAGGAAACATGCTCTACACTCTGCTCGTTACAAGCTGCAATTTTCGTCAAGAGTCTCACGGCCAAAGAATTGACTGCAGAGGCAGCCTTGGAGTATTTGCAATGTGAGTGGTGTCCATGATCATCTATGTGGCTGTAGCGCACTGCTGACGTCAGCAAGCTAGACTTCAACAGCAGCAGAGGCTCACTCTTGACACACTGCTAGAGCACTGCAGTGATTGATTCGAATATTGCAGCGCTGTGCAATGCTATTTACTAAACACTTGCCTTCAACAGAACAAGTATGTGCTTCTTTTGCATGCTGCCATGCCCCTGCAGCTTGCAAGGGCATCAATTGAGCTATTTTGCAGTCAGTACTGGACGCTGTTTCTCCTGACCTGACCTGGATTTATCATTTTACATACGTACAAGCAAGGCCTTTGCGACTTACCTGAACTGATTAGGTGCTTACCCACCATATTGCTAGGCCTCCTCTAGCTTGATTGCTGGGCGTTCTCTAGCTTGACGTGGTATACCCTGTTTGCAAATCGATCACCTGATCGATCACGCACTTTCTGACTCGACCTGACGTGTAATATGAAATTCCTTTGATACAGCATGTTATGGTTATTCTACGCTGCTGGCGCGGTCGTCGCGGCTTCGCTTCTGCCGCACACCCGAGACAAAGTGAAGGAAGTCCCGTGGCTTCCAGTAGCTGTCGCTGTAGGTCTCGGTGTTCTGGCCGACAGCATCAACTCTATCGGCACTGACAGCGTGCAGCAGTTCGAGATCAAACCCTCACTCGCTGAGGGTGCGCAGTACAAAGCGTTCGGCAATATGACCCCAAGCAATGTCAAAGGAGTCACCCTGATCAAGCGCAAAGTAGCGACCTCTTAGATCTAGCCCCATACCTGTGTGGTGAGCCATCAGCGTGACCGGTTGTATATCACTGCAACCATATAAGGTTCGTTTTGGTTCAGGTCAATTTAGCCGAAAGATTTCTTCCCAATCTAACAGTGGCGACAACACAGGCAAACCTCGTGGCAGTCGCGCAGGACTATGCCCAACAGTCTGCTCGTTACAAGCTGCAAGCTTCATCCAGAGACTTCTGGCCAAAGAGTTGACTGCAGACGCAGCCTTGCAAAATTTGCAACATGAGTGGTGCCCATGACTATCCATGTGGCTGCAGTGCACTGCTGACAGCAAGCTAGGGATCAATAGCAGCAGACTCTCATTGCTAAGCCTTTCCTGTAGTCTTTTGATACTTGAGCAACTTCCTGCACGTTTTCAAGAAACACTCTGTTGCGGAGGCATGGCAGATCCTTGTGCTTGTGTGTTGCTAAACGTCTGCGCAAAGTTGGTTTAGGCGTCTAGTATTGACTGCATCGTGTGGCACGACTCCGTACTGCTATCAATGACTCAGAATGAGCATTCCATGGCAATGCTTCTAAGCTTTCTACTGCCCCTGTTTCCATGCGGCAACCACATCAGCTTAGTGTAGCAATCTGATCTCACCTTTAGCTATTCACCGCAGCAGCCACGCGTGCACACTCTGAGCCACTGTACAGGCAGCCTCTGGCATGCATGGCACTGTGCTTCACACGCATCAGCGGTACACATTTGTTTCAAACTGTAAATTACTATCTGTTTGTTGTTCTGGTCTATCAGGCCCTGCTTGCGCATCACGGGCATTTCCAGGATTATCTCCGATTAATACAAATGTCGAATTAAGATGTTTGGCTGTATATGATTGACATGTCAGCCGCTACTGTTGTGCAGCGTTCAGCCAACCTGACAGAAGTCAGCTGCAACCACCTTTGAACCCAAACCTAACATGTCAGCAACTGTAGGACACCCCGCAAGACTTTATCTCATGACCTATCACACAGCGCTGATGAGAAAAGGATGAGGTCCAACTGGAACCCGCCCCTGTACTATTGTTTACCAGATGAGTTTGGTGAACATAGCCCAAGCTTTGGAGACAAAGAGTGCTGAAGCACGTGCTAGACCATTCAAGCATCCTTGACAAGGTCTTAATGAACTGCAGTTCACACAGACAACCAGGCAGGCCTAAAGGGCCTAGCTAGACTGGCAAGGGCATCAACTACACAATAATAATTGTTACGCAATGCCAACTGAACAGATTCTATGCTTCTGTGTACATGGCCTAAATATAGTCAGGCTTGTTCCCATCTGTTTCGTTCACTCAATGCTTGCACAGCCATTGCGCTTGATGACCACATCAACATTGTCAGTGATCTGAGCAAGGTAGGAGTCTGCCTGCCCCACCACCAGAATGGTGGTGTGTGGCAGATTGCGCAACACTGCTCCCACCCGGGACTTTCCCTCCCCATCCAATTGCTGCAGCACCTGCAGAACAGGCATGCCCTCTCACCAGCAGTAGCTGCTACATAAGCAGAGGATTGACACCAAGACTGATCAGTAGCTCAATGCAGCACCAGCAAACTGTCTGTGTGAATGTGGCAATCTGCATGCGCCCCTGCATGAACGTTTCGACAAGAATGCGTAACATCACTTTGCTGACTGACTCCTGAGAGCAGCAGTGATTGTAGTTCAGTCAGCTGTTGACTGGATGTGCAGAAGCACTTGCCTCATCAAGTACAATGAGGTTGCAGCGTAGTTGGCCTCGGCCGGAGATGAGGTCGGCAAAGCCCAGAGCTAATGCAAGTGCGACTCGTCTCCTCTCGCCACCGCTGAGTTGCCTGATGGACCTCTCCTTCAAGCCACTCTCACTCCGCACATGCACACTCTGCATCAACAGGCACACTTCAGAACATGCTTCTCTATACAGGACGGCTGAACCTCTGTTAAACCTTACACGCTGCAGGAAAAGTTCACATGCAAAGTATGACCAAAGGCTCAGTGCACACAGGGCTGAACAGGGCTAAAGTGTGATGGCTGACATACAGTTACAGGCCATGACAATGCACTTTAGGAGGTAATACATGTGACAACACCAAAGTACCACAGGCTGTGGCCAAGGCATTTGCGCGTTTATTGAGTTTACAGCAGACCATGACTGATGCACTCTGCATGGTGAAACCATGGTGAGGTGATGTACGGGAACTTGGGGAGGTTGGGATGGGGGCTGTGCCTTTGTGATGCGCTCTATCTCTGCTGCTCCTGACTTGCTGGCAGGCCTGAAGGCTGCCAGTGTGAGAGTGGTGCCACTGCTTAGCTGCTCCAAGTATCTGCTCGTCAGCTCCTGTCATAGCATGATTGAAACATTTGAGTGCATGTGATGCTGATACAGCGATTTGGCATGTCATGGTAGCTGCTCCAAGTTTCTGCTTGTCAGCTCTTGTCACAGCACACATTGAAACAATTAAGTTCATGTGATGCTGACACAGCTGCAGTTTGGCATGCCATGGCAGCTGCAAAGGGGCTGTGAGTCTGGCATGTACATTACTGAACAATCTGCATCGCAAGATAGTGACTAATGTGAGTGGTAGTCATTCAGCCATGCTACATGACTATGGGGGAGAAGATACGTAGCATGGCATTGAGATGCATCGTCAACATGATGTAAATGCAAGCTGAAGTTGCAAATGTAGCAATGACTTGATGTAACTCGGGCCAGCGTTGCCATGTAAGAGTTTGAGCTGAATTTCGGGAGAGTTTGAGCAGAATTTGGGCAGCTTTTCAGCAAAACCATTGTTGCTGATGGGCCCTAGTGCCATGCTGGCTGACTAGCACAGAAGACCATTGGTGGTGACTGCAGATGAGAATGTGCAATGCCTACTTGCAGTGCTCCTCACAAGCAACTGACTACATAATCACCTGCAATTCCCCTAGCACCCCCTCAAGGGCAAAGCTCTGCACCCCAGTGCGCCCAAAGGCCCTATCCACCTCCCCCCACAGACCCACCTGCACCCATGCCAAACCCCTAGTCAATATAACACATCTGCCAAACACACTAAGCTGCTGTGGGCCATTTCTGATGCTTCCTTCGTGAGCATGATTGTCGCACCATCAAATGTTGATCTTCATCCGGTGCATATGCATCCTCGCAGAGATGGGATAACATATCCAAGCATGACCGTATTTCTGCAACATTTGCAGATGAGCAGCTGTGGCAGATGGCCTGCCAACAATAAAGCAAGAAAACTGTGATAGAAGTCAGCATGGACAAGGTGTGTCTTTCCTTGCGATTGAGCATACACAATGTTGTGTACAGTACAAATAGCACGATACATCACCTGCTGCTGCAGATCAGCCTTCTGAGTGTTCAGCAGATCGAGCGCTTCTTGACTCTCAGCTTGCAGCTGACTCAATCGGCTGAACTCAGCTGAGTAAGGGTTGACAGCCTGCATCAAAGCTTCCAGCTGCTGCTGCTGCAGCATGCAGTCATGTGATGCTGACTCAGCTGCTCTCAGCAGGCTGCTGCACTGCTGGCACACCTGCTGCAACATAAAGACCTTGTTCTTGGTTCTCACATATGCTGTTGAGAATAACAGTGATAATACTGATGCTTTCTGGCTCATCATGCATGGCAGGGGAGAACCTGTTCAGACGAACAAGTCTGATGACATCATGCACTCTTGCACAAAAATTGCTCGCAACACATTCATGCCATGAGGATTCAAAGACAACATGCCAGAAAGGAGCCACATGACTGCAACCATACTTGCCTGTGAGACATCCTCATCTGAGGGGACAATCTGGTCAGCTTCCACAGACAAAGACATTGGCTCATGCATGCCCAGGGACTGAACTGCCAGCCTTGCCAGTGCCGGCTCAGTCTGCTGCACTGTGCTCCTGGCCAGCTGCTGTTGTGCAGCTCTGGTCTGCTGCCACCTGTACAATACGCCAGCGGTCAGTGTGTAACATTCACAGAAGATGTGTGTGTGTGTGTGTGTGTGTGTGTGTGTGTGTGTGTGTGTGTGTGTGTGTGTGTGTGTGTGTGTGTGTGTGGTTGTGTGTT